>PDWJ01000841.1_pt1 | contig 42184 bp, 35 predicted proteins | sample 1430881 | NCBI WGS metagenome assembly PDWJ01 (sample SAMN01162460, study PRJNA174530) | Oral metagenome, whole genome shotgun sequencing project. | biome: Marine environment; feature: Marine mammal; material: Swab sample of the gingival sulcus; isolation source: swab sample of gingival sulcus...
TCTCTGGTAAATGTACTCTAATATTTTACCAATCTCGGCTTTAATGTTACCAGTTAAATAGCCAGATTGACCTTCCTCTAGAAAAATAGAATTGAGTTGTTCTTGTTTAATGTTTACTCGAACAAATCTATTCGAAATTCCACGTCTTCGATACCAAACACTTTTTGCATCAAGAATGTTAACGTCACCAACCTGATCGTTTGATACAATAATTTTGTCTTCCAGAATATTAATATACTTTAAACAAGTGTTTGTGTCATCCTGGTTTAAGCGCAATATCTTACAGTCGAATGATTTGAGCCATTCAACAATTTCATTTGTAGTCTGACAATTTGATTCTGAAAATATTAATACCATAGTAAGGCATTCAGTTTTAGTGGTTATTAAAAGACAGTCACTTCGAAAAGTGACTGTCCGTTATCTTGTCAAGATTCCTTATGGTGCCAATACAGGTTCTGGAGCCAAAGAACTTCCGCTATCTGTATCGTTTCCACGTGGATCAGAATCAGCACCTGCGCTCATTGTAGTTGATCCTTTACTAGATGTTACTCCAGAAACAGCTCCACCAACGATTGGGTTCAATGCTGACAATTCGATTTTGTTTGATTTAAATTTAGATAATTTCATCGTGAGATAATTTAAATTAGATTATTTTCCTACTCTATTAAAGGATTTTCAGATTCCTCCTTACGGTTGTTACAAATAACCTACGGTTCAACAACCACTGGATCAGTTAAAGAAGACGCCGTGTCCGAGTCCGAAGACTTGTTGTCAGCATCAAAACTTCCTGCTGATTTTGTGATTTGTCCGTGACTGTTAGTAACCGCGTCAGCGGCCTCAGCCAACCCTCCTTTAATTGGGTTTAGGTTTGCCTTCTTGGAAACGAAAAATTCTAAGTTTTTCATAATAGAATGTAATATAAGATCCAACTTTTACTAACAGGTAATTGGATTCAACCTCACAAGTAATTTGGCCAAAAGCTTGTAGAACAATAATAAGAGTTAACCGTCCAAAAAAAATGGACTGATCTACAAATTATTGCAAATTATTGTTAATGGATTTCTTTAACAGATAATGTGAATAATGTCCTCCAAGAACTTTCTGCATTTCGTTTGTTTCAATGGTTACTTTAAATCTAAAGTCATTAGAATATTTGAATGCACGCGATTGTTTACAGTAGGTTATTTCAGCCCCGTAATCTTTTAATTTTTCAAGATAGGTGTATAAGGAGCTTCTTGAAATTCCGAAATTATTTGCGAGTTCTTTAGGATTTCCTCTGTGAGAGTATTTGATGGCATAGTGGATTTCGGCCAACAATTCTAGTTCTTTTAATCGACTCATGTGGAGAGATGTGTATGTTCAGTGATTAATTCAATTCGAAATGCTTGAATTCTAGTAGATATGAGGTGATAGAAATGCTCAAAATGGGAGTAAAGAGGAAGAGCACTTCCATGCGCATGAGTTATTTTTTTTTCATAATGGCTTAGCTTTTAGTGATTAAAGTGGCAATCGATAAAATTGCTTTTTTTCAGATAAAGCACAATTTTCAATCGAATTATATCCAAATATATAATTTTTTTAGCTTAATAGTATGTAATTGTCAATTTACAAGCAATGTGAAATTATTCCTTGCTTTTTTCCAGTGTTGAAGGTAGAACGGTACATTTCAAATTAAATTGTATCTTCACATTATGAGCCTGACCAAAGCATTACCACATCGACTAGGTGTCTATTTCACAGAGCGTTTTCCTGCGCTGGTTTACGCACCATTTTCCGTTATTTTATACGTCTGTTTGTCGTATCTCGTTCAGTTAATTTCGAAGGTAGAGCCTGTTTTTGATCGGTATAGTATCGCAGGGATGATTACAGCATTCTTCTTTATGCTGTTGATTCGGACGTTTGATGATATCAAGGACGTAGATTTGGATCACGATATCTTTCCAGATCGTCCGGTGTCACGCGGAGCAGTGCTGATTCAAGATGTTTATGGCTTAGCGATTTTCAGCTTCAGTGTTTTGGTGATTGTTAATGTTTGGTTAGCTCCAGCGAGTATTTGGGTCTTTGTTGGGGTGATGATTTACGCGCTAGGAACCTTCAAGTACTTCTTTTTTGAAGAATTGCACATTCGCAAACCGTGGGTCGCGATGATCACGCATCAACCTTTGCCATTGTCCATCATTTTTTTGCTGATCCATATTTCTTTGGCTTCGGGAGGTACTTACGAACCATTTGAAATCAACCATTTGTATCTATTATTGAGTTTTGCATTGCCCGTTACGGCTTGGGAAGTCTCACGAAAAATTAAAGCGCCCAGTCAAGAGATTGATCGTTATGCTACATTCTCTCGTATTCTTGGGCCAAAAGGTGCTTCAGCAATTCCGCTAATTCTCTATCTGATTTCGGCTGGGGCAAGCGCATTTTTAGCGCATTCACTCGATCTTCATGTTGGGTATTACATTTTATTGGGGTGTTATTTGGTATTTGTCATCTTTACATATGGACGCTTTATTGCCAAACCTATTCCGGAACGAAATATTCTTAAAAACGTGGCAATGGCATATACCGCTTTGTTCTTTTTGACTCTTTTGGTATTTGTTTTCTTAGCGTATTCTGACGTTATTTTAGGGTTATGAATACCATTCTTTCAAACGATGAGCACATTCATCGAATGAGCCGCATTGAACTTGGGGGGAAAGGAGCTTACCTTGCTGAGTTGATCAAGTCTGGATTCAATGTTCCTCCTTTTTTTGTGATTACCAGTGAATTGTTTCACAAGATGACGAAACATTTGTCGTCGCAGATCTCGGAACTGATGGAGTCGGGAGCGTCTGAACAGGTGTCACTTTTGGAGAAAATTCAGGAATCGATAGTGTCGTATTCGTTCAGCAAAGAAGATGAAAACGAAATTTTTGCCCAACTCGATCAAATTCTTGAAAATGATGGAGCTCATGTATCAGTGCGTTCGTCTGGAGGAGCAGAAGATGGTGAATCGACTTCTTTTGCAGGACAGCACGAAACATTTCTGTACGTTTCTCGTGGTGAACTACTGGATAAAATCAAGCATTGCATGGCATCGGCATGGAGTCCGAGTGTGGTGGCGTATCGAATGAAGCAAGGAGTTGGCTTGTACAACATGAATTTTGCTGTCATCGTGCAGAGAATGATTCACGCAAAAACTGCGGGGATTGCGTTTTCGATGAACCCATCAGGGAATTTAGCAGATGCAATTATCGTTGCGGGATATGGAGCCGGAGAGGGAATTGTTTCCGATAAGGTGGAGTCAGATGCATATGTGGTCAACCGTCAGAGTCAAAGTGTTTCGAAAGAAATTCAGACTAAAAACCATCGCATGATGTTTCATCCGTCAGAGGGATTGGTACGAGAGAAGGTTCCGAAGGAATTGGTGGATCTTTCGGCTTTATCTGATGAGCAAATTCAAGAGGTATACGAAGAGGTGATGAAAGCGGAGAGTTTGCTCGAAGACATTGCGGATATTGAGTTTTGTTTTGATGAGGAAGGCTGCTGGATTTTGCAAATGCGTCCTGTTACGACGATCAACTTGAAGAAAATTGCTATCCTCGACAATACGAATATTGTAGAAAGCTATCCGGGAATCAGTTTGCCTTTAACGTTCTCATTTGCGCGTTATGTGTATGAACATGCGTTCAAAGGAGCGGCAAAAGCATTTTGGATGCCTAAACGAGAACAGGAATTGGCATCGTCGATGTTTGAACACCTGCTGGGCTATCATCAAAACCGAATTTTCTATCGACTCGACAATTGGTACAAAATGATTTCCCTCGTATTCAGTTCCAAAAAGTCAATGGAATCGTGGGAGAAAGCAGTTGGCTTGAAACGTCCGCCAGGCAATGAGTTGTCTCTTTCCTTTGGAAACAAACTAAAAGTATATGCGTCAACGCTTTGGCGAGTTTTGAACTACAAGCGGGGGAACCGAATGTTTTTTCAATTGTTTGGGAAGCATTACGGAGAACTTCGGGTAATTGATTTGACGGAATTAAACTTGATTCAATTGAGTACAACGCTCGATCAATACGCAGCGACATTTTTCCAGTTTTGGTACTTAACGCTCATCAATGATTTGATGACCTTTAAAAGCTTTGACTGGGTGCAAAAAGGGATTGAGCGAAGAAAGATAGGATCGAAGGATTTAGCCAATGATCTCATTGCTGGAATGTATCAATCTGAATCTGAATTGGCCATTGTAGAGGTGCTCAAGTTGAAGGATGAAATCGCTCAGAGTGATGAATTATCGGCTCTTTTCAAAAGAAATACGGACGAAGTGTGGGACGCTTTGCTTTCGGGTGAATTCAAGGATTTCTCGGAAAGCGTTCGGAAATACATTGATCGTTTTGGGGACCGAACCTTGGCTGAGTTGAAGTTAGAAAAGGCATCTTTTCGTCATGAACCACATGGATTTATCGAGTTGCTCAAAGGACAGTTGCGCTCCGAAGAATCCTACGGCATGTACCAAGAAAAACAAAAAATACGACGTTTAGCATCGGATGGTTTGATGAAGAAAGCATTTCAATGGTGGAATCCACGATCGTACTTTTTCCGTTATTCAGTTCGAATGGCGGCGTACGGAACCTACAGTCGCGAGAATATGCGCTTCTGTCGCACCCGAATCTACGGAGCGGTAAAAGATATTTATTGGGAAATCGGAAAACGACTGACAGAAAAGCAATTGATTGCTGCACCTGAGGATATTTTCTACTTAACGAGTGATGAGGTCAGAGCGGTGTGCGGAAAGCCAATCAATTCGTTGCAGGAAATTGTACAAAGCAGGAAGGAGGAGTGTGAAGTGAATGCAAAAGCAAAGCTTCCTGATCGGATTATTTATGAACGAACTCCGCCCGTTTTTCGATCCAAACAGTGGTTAAGAGAAGAAAGTGCATCGACATTAACGGGAATTCCCGTTTCCAAAGGAATCATTCAGGCGGAGGCAATGGTGATTACCGAACCAAGCTACGATCTGAATGTGAAGGGCAAAATACTGATCACCGAAATTACCGATCCCGGTTGGGTGTTTTTGATGTCACAAGCGAGTGGTTTAGTGAGCGAAAAGGGATCACTTTTGTCGCATACGGCCATTGTTGGGCGCGAAATGGGCATTCCAGTCGTGGTGAGTGTCGCGGAAGTAACTTCACGCATCCAATCAGGTGACATCATCAAAATTGACGGGCAGCAAGGTACTGTCGAAATTATCCAACGGAAAGACGCAATTTAATTGAGTAATTCAATAGAACCGTCCGATCCGTTCATCCGTAAGCGATCTCCCGTTTTTATGAGCTCAAGTGCATCTGGAACAGCCAAAATTGCAGGGATTCCATATTCTCGCGAAATGATGGCGCCGTGGGATAACATGCCTCCCGTTTCGGTAATCAGTCCATTGATTTTAGCAAAGTAAACTGTCCATGCTGGATCGGTAAACTTCGTGACCATGATCATTCCTTCGGGCATTTTCTCAGCATCACTTACTGATCGTGCCACGTAGGCTTCTCCTTCAATTTGGCCACTGGAGCAGGCAATTCCATGAAGTAATTTACTTGATTTGAAAGATTTTTTCGAAACCATTCCTTGTTCCACCCAAATCTCGTTCGGACGGTCAAAATTTCGGAAACTGGTATGAATAATTTTGTTCTTTCGAATCGTTTCCAAATGAGCGGTTCTTCCTTCAAACAATTCCAAAATTTCCTCAGGAAAGAGAAAGAAGATATCTTCCACTTCGCTTACCGTATTTTCGCGCTGCATGCGCAAGCCAATTTCCCAAAAGATGTTGCGTATGATTCCATACATTTGGCTCGATCGATCACGAAATTCTTCTCGTAACCACAGCAATTTACGGTGGTTGGTGATTTCTTTTTGCAAGCGTTTGGAGTGAACTTTTGACATTTCATTCTGAAATACCTTGTGCTGTTCTTCGTTTTGTCGAATGATGCTTTCGTCGTCGTCCTTAGTTAAAAAGTTAGACAGCGTTGCGAAGACCTGCATGGGTTGTTGGTCCCAGTTGGGAACCAGAATTTGGAGTTCCTTCTCACTTTTGTAGCTGTACGTTTGCAAAATCTCGAAAATCTCTTTTCTAAAAGGCATTTCCTGTTCACTTTGATAGAAATCACAGAGCTCCGTAGCCGATTTTTCAAGAAAGAAGGTTCGATCTTTCGAATTACGAATTGCTCGACTCAAATTCCACAAAGCATAACTCGGACGGAGGTGCGAAATGTTCTGAAGTCCTGTGATGAGGTTCAAATAATTGATGGAACCTGATCGGTTTTTCTTTTCCAAGTATTCTTTGAAAAGAGTCGTGTTGTTCGAATTCGTGTAAATGATTTCAAAATACGTTCCTTCCACACGAATAAAGTCTTCCTCAATCAGTTTTCGGGCGGTTGCAATCAGTTCATTCTTCGATAGTTCCTTGGGTGCTAAACTTCGATAATGCGCCAATATTTCCTCCAATCGATTTAGCTCGGCATTCGCATTTTTAAGTTTTTGCTTGATCGACTTCTTCAGTGCCAAAAGCACTTGCAAACCATTTACGATACTTTTCAGGTTGGTTTTTGTAACATGTCCTTTTCCTTCATATTGAGGACGTACACCCAAATCATTATCAAATTCGCGCTCTACGAAACCAGGGATTTTCTTCACACCGTCCTTCACCGCACTTAGATTCCAGTAGGAGTACAGCATAAACTGCGTAAACCATTTTTCGGGCATATAATTCGGGTGAATATTCACAGATTTCAAGTAAGGTGACATTGAATTTTCAAATGCACGCTCGTAGAGCGAATACATAAATGGCGTAGCAATTTCGGAGGAAATCCCTCCATCTTTCAAATCGGCATTTGTCCAATCGTACTTCGTATTGAAACGAATAGCAGTCATCGGACGGGCTTGTAAAATGTATAATTTGTGATCTTTCAGCGCCCATTCAATATCAACAGGATAACCATAAAGTTGTTGTATGTCGAGCGCTTGTCTCACAATTTCTTGAATCGAAGCTTCGTCTAAAGAAGAAATATCAATCTGGTTCAGCTGTGTAATGACATCGTTGTACCAATTCACGCGGTATGAACTTGGTGTAGCTGTTCCTTGTACCAAATTTTCGCCCAAGCCATTGATACTTTCGATTAAGATTTCTTTTTCATTTCCTGTAAGCGGATTTACCGTAAAACAAACACCAGCATGCTCAGGATTCACCATTTCCTGCACGATTAAATTGACGCGTAGGAGATTACAATCGATGTGATGGTTGTGGCAATAGGTAAGTGCTGTTTCGTCATAGGTCGAAAGAATGCATTCGAGAATTGCTCCCGCAAATTCATCAAAATTACGCACGTTCAGAATGGTTGTGAATTGCCCTGCGAAAGATAGAACTGATCCATCTTCTAAATTCACCGAACTTCGAACAGCAACTTTGGTATTGCTTGGAAAAAAATCTTTGTAGTACGACCATGCATTCTCGATGAGCGGCGTAAACTGCTCGCTGCATGTTTCCACAAAAACGCGTTTCTCCGTGGCGGGCATTTCTACATTCTGCGTGAAGGAAATAAAGACGTTCTCAACCTCGGGTGAGGGAATAACGAAACCATTGGGGACGTTAAGGCCTGCTTTGAACAAGGTCGCAAGACTGTTTGCTTTTCCGCCGTAATTTCCTTCTGGTAATTGATCAAATGAATAAATTCTGGACATGTTTGCTTGGTTAAAATGGTTCTTTGCGTAGGCGTAGTAAGTACAAGAGATAGTTTATCCCAAGGTGAAGAAAACCGTAGAAAAGAATTCCAAACCAGAAATGTTTTAATGTGAAATTTGAAAATAAGAGAAGTAGAAGTGTAATGGTAATAACCGAATCGAGTTGATCAATCATTCGCTGAATAAAGGAGGTTGATTTCCCTTCGGAAATGCCCATTTGCCGCTTAAAAAAGCTATTCGGGAGCTCTCCAATAACGTAACCCACTCCGTATAAAACACCATAAAACACAGGTGAGAAACGGTTAAAATCGAGGAGGTTTAAATTGGATAGAGCCGAAACTTGTTCAAGGATCCACTTGTAGAGATACGTGAAAGCAATGGAAGCGATAATCATCACGATGATGCCACGGTAGGTTTTGTTGTCACCGAAAATCCGATGCGACCGAAACGTAGCGTAATGATCGAGCGGGTAGGTCGCAAATTTGAGCCAATTGTATCGAACCACCACCATGTGGAAGATGGCCGCCAAAATAACAGGCGAGGCAACCAGGAGCAATTCTAGTATGAATTCGATCATTTTGAGCGTTTAAAATATCGTTTCAAGTTTATTTTTTTTGAGTTTGAAACCGTGTTTCGCTCCCAGTTGATTCATATAGTGGACCTGAGAAGGATGCAAGTTTCCGAAGGAAAAGTTACACAGCTTTTCTTCAAGTCCTAGTAAAATGGTTTCGGAAATGCAGGCAAAGGCTTCTCCTTTTCCAAGCGGGTAGGCACGCATGGTAATGGTTTGTTCGTAGGGAAGTTCAACCACTCCACCCATGATTACTTTGATGTTTCGCTTGTTCTGCATCAATTCGTCCGTACTATTGATGGGAACGGAAATGTCGTAAACAATCGAATTGTCTGCAAAATAGCGACTGTACAAGAATGGATCAGGGTGATTGGTTGCTACCACGGTCACATCGCACTGCACCAATTCCTCCAGAGAGTCGATTACTTGAAATGGAAAGCGGTCACCAAGTTCATTCGTGAGTTGTTCAGAAAGAGACAGATCGTTTAGGGCGAGTTCTCCCGATTTTAACTGTTTATATGTCTTCGAATTTGCAAAAAGATCATACGTTTTTGCATGAATCGAATAAGATCTTGCGTTCGGGTTCGTGATCATTTCGGAAAAAATGTAACTAATCAGTTCTCGAAGAAATCGAAGTGTTTTCAATTTGCCACCTTTTGAATCGCTTCCTTTCAAGACCATGTTCGAAAAGTAGGGTAGAAAGCATTTCACGTAAGTAGAACAAATGTTTCCTGCCGCACCGAGTACGCCCAAGGTGAGTGATGCTCCCGACTTAATCGTTGCGGAAATCTCTTCTTTGATTGCTTGAACGCCAATACCTACGGTATAACTGTTTCCTGTTGTTATGAATACATTGGGATTTCGAATCGATTTCCCATTTTTAGTGATCACGGATGAATATTGCCCCAACCCAACTAGAGTACAGCCAAATTGCTCGTGAAGGAAATCAACCGCGTCATTGCAAAGATCCGCATAATGCGTGTACAGATTCTTGTTCATCATTTCGCGTGCCATCGAAGCAGTAAAGAGCATTCCTGCGAAGTACGTATTTACAGATTTTCCTGAACTTCCTTCTATTTTTCGGGCATGCACTAGAATGGGCGTCGCTATTTCAAGAACAGATTCAAGTAGTGCGTTGATGGTTTCATCGGACAATACTTCCATGCTCGGATCGCCATCTTTTGCGCCGTTCTCGTTGATGTAGTGCGAAATAAATCCAACCGACTGATTTATATTCTCATCGATTTCGATAATCACATTGTTTTGACCGAAATCCGTTACGGCACGGAGGTTTTGTTCTGCTTTTGGCAACAAGTGTTCAATCAATTTGTAGAAATCACGGCAGTGGATAATATGTGCAAGTGCTTTCAATGCCGTTTGAAAATGAGTCAACTCTTCCTCCGAAACAAAAATACTTGGAAGTACACGCAATGTGTTTGGATCAGAGAGTGTTGGGGCAATTCGAATGTTCCATTGATTCAACAAATAAGAACAATACAGATAATTCAAATAGCCGGAACGAGAGAACATCTGAAAACTGTAATTCTCACTAAAGTTGAGGTCGAAAAATTCAATTCCCCATAGTAACCCTGCACCGCGGACTTCTTTCACAACTTGCGGGTAATCACGCTGAACACGTTGCAAGCAAGACTCAATTTGTTTTCCTTTTGAACGAATTGTTTCCCTTTCGGCCTTCGAAATTTGGAGTGCTTTCAATGAAATTTCTGCGGAATAGGAATCGTCCGAATAAGTGGACGTATGTACTACTCCGAATCCTTCGTGATAGTGCTTTTCGTCAATCACGAGCGCTGCATTTTTCACCATTCCTCCGCCAAATGATTTACTGAAGAGATAGTAGTCAGCGTAAATTTCAGCTTGGAGTGAATGCGCGAAAGTTCCTGTTCGAAACGATCCACATTGAATTTCATCGAAGATCAGTGGGATGTTTACGTTCCGTGTTCGTTCTCGCAAAAATGTAAGCAGTTCGTTTGAAACAGGACGAATTCCACCTTCTCCTTGAATCGGCTCAACAATTACGCCCAAACACATCAAAACCGATGATTCTTCGAATGAAATGGTTCCGTTTGTCAACTTTGGAAAGCGTACAGTTCGAAACAAGGAAAGTAAGGTCGATTCGAATGGGGCCGTGTTTGGTTCCACAAAAACGACGTGTGATTTTTCCCGAGCATTCGTTTGAAATCCATCCCGAAATTGAGGATTGGATGTTAAATTCAGCGCCCCTGTTGTTTTTCCATGAAACGAATGTTCGAGCGCCAGTAGCACTGGAGAAGTTTCGTTGAATACTCCGAGAAAGTGTTCAATGCAGAAATTTTTGAAGGAGATGAAATCATCAAATGTTTGATTGTTCGCTTGAGCAACGAAGGGCTCTTCACTTGTGGCAAAAAAATGATTGATTGCGTGCAATTCTCGATGCAATCGATCCAATAATTTGTCCTTGTTTTTACTAAAGTTGAGTCGAGCATGTTTGATGGCCGCTTCAACTGCTTCTGCACCCGAATTGGCGAAGGTTGTGATGTAGTTTTTGCCGGAATGGTGTCCGATTTCCTCTGAAATAAATCGAGCCAGAGCTTCCACTGAAGGCTTCGACGACAGTTGAGTGTGATTGGGAGCCTGATTGCTGATCAGTTCAATGGCTTTTTGCTTCAGTTCTGGATGATGATGTCCGAGTAGCAAAGATCCATATCCTCCGATATAATCACTTACGCGGATTTCTTTCCCTTCTTCATCCAAATAAAACAGTCCACCGCCTTCTCCACGGATAAAATCTTTGTCGAGTAACAGCGTGCGTAGCAAGCGATCCAGTTTTGGACGAGTATGAGTGCCTGACGCTTGATATGTGTTCAACTGTTCCTTCAAAGCTTAATATATAAATGGAATTAAGCGACGCGATGACTTGCAATAATCGAGGTATTCCTTCCCAAAGTGATCGGCCAAAAATGATTCCTCCTTTGGAATCCGCATGGCAACGGCAAAGAGTGGCCCTACAATCAAAATGAGCAAACTGATATAATTGTGCATCACCAATCCCAATCCAACATAGTAGAGTAGAAGTCCCGAATAACTGGGATGTCGCACCCATTTGTAGATGCCTTCTTTCATTAATTGTTGGTCCTTCATAATTGTTACATTCACCTGAAATGAGCGCCCTAAACTGTAAATGGCATACCATCGCGTGATTAATCCGACAGCCACGAGCGCGTATCCAACGTAGATTCCTCGATTGAGACCTAGGTCTCCCCAGTGTAAAAAGTAGACGAGTACGCTTGCAATTAAAGACAAGGGCACAGCCACGCGGAAAATTAATAAGGTTTTGTCCGTAGCGACTTTTAACTTGTCGTGGTCGTCCGATTTTCGTTGAAAGTTTACATAAACTCCTGAGAGAATGATCGTAAGACTAATCGCAAGAATTGAAAAATCAATATAATTCATCAGTGATAGGGCAAAAAAATGAGTATTCAGCAAGTTAGCAGCAAGTAGAATGAAAACCCATCGTAGACTTAAATTTAGTATTTTTAGATTGAAAACCATGAAAAAAGAATGTCCATACCACTAAATATTCCAAACATTCTATCGATTTATCGTTTGCTCATGTTTCCCGTGATCGCGTGGATTGCCATTCAAGGTGAAGAGCGTCTCTTTTTTTGGTTGCTTTTGGTCAATTTTATTACGGATATTTTGGATGGTTTAATTGCCCGAACTTTCAACCTTCAAACCAAAATTGGAGCAAAAATTGACTCCATTGCTGATTTCGGAACCTATTTACTTGTGTTCTTAGGAATTTACCTCTTCAAAACAGCAGATTTCGCGCCGCACATTGTTTCCTTTTCGATTTTCATTGGGTTATTTCTGTTTGCGCATGTCCTAGCTTTACTAAAGTTCGGTCGAATGCCCAGTTTTCATCTGTATTCGTGGAAAATTGGCGGTTACATTCAGGGCGTTTTCTTCATCGTGTTGTTTTCCTATGGATTCATCACCGCGTTCTATTATTTCATGTTGATTTGGGGAATTCTGGCCTTTCTTGAGCACATCACAATCCAATTGATGATTTCTGAAATGATCTCCAATGCGAAAGGCTTGTATTGGGTGATGAAAGCGCGGAAAAACTAAATCTCTGGTGCTCCAATCGATGGAATAAGCTTATCCAACTGAGAAGCAAGTTCTAATAAATCGAAATCACGGTGCTTTTTTCCTACAAGTTGAACTCCAATCGGGAGCTGCTTTTTCGAAAGTGCGATGGGTAAAGTGAGTACAGGAGATTCCAACACGTTGAAAGGAAGCGCATAACTTTGCGTAGCAATGGCATAATGAATGTCCTTCGCATTGACGTTGAGAGGAGTGGTGTAGATGCCAACGTGTCCAAGACTTCGATCTGGCGATTGATGCGGAAAGGCCAACACAGAAGACGTTGGAAGAATGAGTGCATCGTACTCGTTCATGAGCTTTTCAAATTGTTGCTTTACTTCTTCGTGTCTGTGTCGTACGCGTCGGTATTTTTCTCGACTGATCGGTTTCAACAAATCCGTGTACATTGGAATTTTCGCATACTTCGGCCTCATGATGAGGTTCCCTGCATACCGAGCAATAGCAGGAAGTTCTTTGCCTGTTTCATAATTGGAAAGATGTCCCCAGAGTCGAAGGGTTTCGTTGAAGTCAAATTGATCTTCGGAATAATCATCAATTCGGATTCCCGATTCCGTGAGCTTTTCTCTGAGTTGAGTCATTGCCGTTTTGATTGCACGATCGACTTCAAATCCCTTGATTTCACTAATCCACAACAGTTTGATCGGGGAAGAGGAAGGGGGACTTTTTGAAGGCGGAAGAAGCTTTTTTGTTCCAATGATGTTCAGTGCTGCGTGTACATCCTCCACTGAATTCCCGATTATTCCTGCCGATAGCAGTGTTCGCATACTCAAGGGTTGTGCTTTCTTTTGGAGTTGCGTCACGATTCCATTTGTGCTGATTCCATCGAGTGATGCTTTGAAACCATAGACTCCGCAAAAGTGGGCAGGAATTCGGATCGATCCACCAGAGTCGTTGCCAAAGGATAAAATGGAAATTCTTGCGGCCACGGATGCTGCACAACCACCGCTACTTCCTCCAGGTGTGTGATCAATATTCCACGGATTATTAGTGCGCCCAAAAAGTTTATTGTTCGTTTGCAGATCGTAAGTAAGTGCTGGAAGGTTGGTTTTTCCAATGATGATTGCTCCAGCTTTTTTTAGTTGCTCAACGATTTCAGCATCGATCTCAGAAATGTTGTTTCGAAACGGCTGGAATCCCGCTGTTGTGGGCAGTCCTTTTACTTCGATATTGTCCTTGATCGTTACAGGAATTCCGTGCAATAATCCATGTATTTTCCCTTTTGAAATGTCAGAATCGGCCTGTTTCGCTGCGTTTAGGGCATTTTCCGTGTTCACCAATACTAGTGCATTGAGTATAGGGTTGAGTTCTTCCAATCGGCTAAGCGCGGCTTCCACAAGTTCAAAAGAAGTGAGTTCTCCTTTTGTTAGAAGCGCGTGAAGTTCACGAAGGGAATAGGAAAAATAATTTGACATGATGCAGTGAATATCATTCGGTAATTCTGGACAAAAGGTAAGAAATCTATCTATTCTGAGGTGGTTATTTGTGAGAATCAATCCAAATGAAACACTTTTTCTGTCGTTCCATCGCTGTACACATAGATAAGCACCTCATTCGCTTTAATGGGCGTTTCTCGTCCTAAAAGATCGACTACCTTGACCAATTTCTTGTCTTGTCCTTTGATAGTTAAGTCTTGAATGAAGAGGGAAGGGTGGTATTTCCATACTTCCGTTAAACGTTGATCAGATTCGTCGATCCCCGTTGCGTAATACATACCGTTGTCGGTCGTGACGATCATTCCACCTCGTCGACCGACTGAAGGTAAGCCCGGAAGCGATTGCCATGTAGTGTTCGCAAGGTCATATTGCCACAAATCGTTGTGGGAGTTGCTTAAACTGTCCAAACCAAATGCTGCGTATATTTTGGCGTTAAAGGTAAACAAAGCAGCGTGCGATCTCCCTAGTGAGGGAAAGGTGGAAATCTGTGTCCAACTATCTTGAGGCGGGTCGTATTCGAATAATTCATTGCGAAAATTCTCGTTTTCATCTTTACCAAACAGCAAATATCCAAAATCGTTGAGTGTTGTTGCTGACGATCGCCATCTACCGCCAAAAGACAAGTTGTTCTTTTGAATCCACGTATCTGACTGAATGCTGTACGCCCACACTTCATCAATGGCTTGGTTCAACTCCGTTTTCCCTCCGATGATGTAGGCTGTGTCGTTGAAAACCCAACAAGCCGCTCCGCTTCTCCCTTCGGCTGGAATCGGTGATCGCTCGGTCCAGGTGTTGGTCGCTGGATCAAACTGCCAAACATCGTTCAAAAAGTTGTTTCCATCATGTCCTCCCACGATAAATGCCGTGTTGGACGACGTGAATAACGCAGCGTATTGTCTTTCTTCTCCACTTGGAAGGGAAGCCACAGAAAACCATGTCTCATTCGTGAGGTCAAATCCATAAAAATCACTCGTTGGTGCCCACCACGGCGTAAGTCCTGTACCAAAATAGGCGGTATCTTCAATTACGAATGCTGTACCGTCATCGCGCGCAACGCCAGGGAAATCGGGGAGTTGTTGCCAGTTTTGCGCAACGCTTTCGAATGCAAATAGCAAGAATAGTACGATAAAAATAGACTTCATGAAAGTTGCGCGTTCTTACGGAGTTGATATCGTTTTAACTGCTTCATGGTCTGTTTATTGTGTCTGATAGGATCAGTTTGATTATTTCTTCTGATTGAATTCTGTATCACATTTTTTGCATCGATACACCGTTTTGAAATAGATAGGGAAAACAGAAAAAACAAAGGAAGTGATTGCTGCCACTATGCCAGCAGGATTTTTCATCGATTTAAAGCCCGAATACAACTCAGTTGAATGACAGTTTGGACACTTAATTATTTCTTCTTGCTCATTCGTGAGGGGTGTTTCATCAATGCTCCGAAGAACCGTCAGAGCTCTTTCTCTGTCTTCTTCGTTGATTTTAAGTTTAACTCCACCAACGGCAATATTGTATAACGGATTTAAGGTTACGATATTCTCATCGTATACAAAACATTGAATACCCTCACTTTCCAACCGTGCTTTTACGATATGAGAAGAAATTCCGTCATTAAATGTTTTAATTGTAATCAGGTTCATTGTAAAAGAGGGATAAAATTGATCTAAAAAGTATTGATACAGTTGAATCAACAGGTGCATGTAAAATACGACTTATTCGTTGATCTGTGAATAAGAAAAGTCATCTCATCCAATCTGAATTTTTGAGTTCAAATATTCTATTTGCTTCGTTCCCTTCATCTTTTCTGTCTTTTAAATGTTGGAATCCATGTTTTTCGAGCAGGTGAATCGATCGGTTATTTTCGAAATGGGTGTAGGCTTCAATTTTGGAAAGCTGCAATTCCTTAAATCCGAAATGAATAACGGTTTGTAGGGATTCACTCATGATTCCTTTTCCTTGAAATTCTGGATGTAAATCGTATCCAATTTCAGCAATGGTGTTCTTCTCGGAAAAATTCCATAAACAGATTGTCCCGATGATGTCAGGTTCTCCCTTCAAAGCAATTCCCCATACAATGCACGTGTTTTGTATTAAATCCTCTTGCCGTTCTCGAATGAAATTGAGCACATCTGCTTGGTTCTTCGTTTTTCTATTTTCAGGACGATGGATGAATGCAGTTACGGTAGGATCAGAACGCAAGAAGAGAATGATTTCCCAGTCGGATTCTTCAACGGCTCGAAGCGTGAGATTTTCAGTAGTTATGGTGGGAAATGGAGTGAAGTTCATGTTATTTGCCAATTAAAACATGGTAGTCCTCTGGAATTTCGACTCCCGAAAAACCATTGGTTAAGCCATATATCAAGCTCAAAGTAAGTACAATTCCTGTGATAAGGATGAGGTTGGATTGTCGTTTGACGGAAAATCTTCCAAATTCCTTCTTCATTTTTGTATGGTGAATAGATGAAACGTGACCAAAAAAAGAGAAAACGGCTAAAGCGTAGTAAGGAATAAAAAACAAGTTCAACGGAAAGGTGTTGAGCCCAGCTACGCCAAAGTAATAATTGGTATCAAGATGAAGCACATAACGACCTGTCAACACGGCACCGACATGAATAAGCAAGAAAAAAGCGAGGTAGAGTCCCGTCCACAATTGAAGTTTCTCATAAAAACCATTGGCTAATTTTCGCTTGGAACGAAGCAGACGTATTCCTGAAATGATCTGCACTCCAACCGCAAGTAGGAGAAGTGTTTCAATAACGGCATTTCGATAAATCGGTCTAAACGTGTCCATGAATTCGATGTGTGCTTGTGCTCCCCAAAGGCTAACAAAATGATTGACCAAGTGGATTCCAATAAAAAGCGTCAATGTTAAACCGCTGAAGTAATGGATTCGTTTCATCTTTTTTTGTGCAAAGGTCGAACTCATACCAAAGTTTTCATTTGATCTAAATCAAATTCGTTTTTTGAGCCCTCGAATCCGACTCAATGTTTCCAGCGTGATGCCCAAATAGGAGGCAAGATGGGTGAGTGGCACTCGTTGGGTAATCGTCGGGTGCGCTTTGAGTAGGTTCGTGTACTTCTGCTCGGCACTTTCAAATTGAGAAGAAGCTATTCGTTCATATTGTTTCAACATCGTTTTTGTCACGATGATTCGAATCAATCGCTCAAAATCGTGATACTTGGCTGCAAGTTGTTCAATTTCATCTCGGGAGAATTCTACTAAAATTGAGTCTTCAAGTAATTCTATCGCGTGCGGACTAGGCTCATTCTTGAAGAAACTCACAATGGAACTGATGAACTCGTTTTCGAAGGCAAACCAATCCGAAACATCTTTGCCATCTTTCAAGTAATAGGCACGGGCACATCCGCGGATGATGTAGAATGTTTTATCTGAAAACTGACCTTCACGAACCAGTGTCGAATTTTTTTTCAGAGACAAAATTTTTGTTGAAGCCAATACCGCTTGCTGACAATCTGCAGTGAGAGGAGAGTAGGTTTCACTGATGTGTTCTATGATTGTTTCTGGTTTCATCTTCGATTATGGTTGTGCAAATATGATGATTGTAGAAAGATAAAGATTAAAATTTAGGTGAGTAGTCGAATACTTAGATGAGCTGTTTGAAATTTTATTTGGAATAATCGTTCCAATATCATTATGTTTGTAAAAAGAACGAACGTTCCAAATAGAAAATTTTAGAAAAAATATGAGCGAATTAAAAAACAAAGTAGCCGTTATTACGGGAGGTAATAGTGGTATTGGTTATGCAACTGCTGAAGAATTGAAGAGTCGAGGGGCAACAGTGGTGATTACTGGGAGGAATTCAGAAAAGGTAGCAGCTGCAGCCTCAAATCTTCAGGTGAAAGGAGTTGTTGCCGACGTAAGTAATGTATCAGCAATCGACCATTTGGTTGAGCAGGTGAAATCGGATTTTGGTAAGGTCGATATCCTGTTTGTTAATGCCGGTATATTTCAACCAGCACCAGTTGGTCAAATCACTGAAGAAATGTTCGACCATCAAATGGGAATTAATTTCAAGGGAGCTGTTTTCACCACGGAGAAGTTTCTTCCGATCCTGAATGAGGGAGCTTCGATCATTAATTTGTCTTCGGTGAATGCATACGCAGGAATGGCAAATACCGCGGTTTACGCTGCATCGAAAGCTGCTTTAAATGCGTATACTCGAACAGCAGCTACCGAGTTAGCGCCACGAAAAATCCGTATCAATGCGGTTAATCCAGGACCAGTGAATACTCCCATCTTCGAGAAAACAGGTATGGAAGAAGAGCAATTAAATGGTTTTGCTGAGGCAATGAAAAATCGTGTGCCACTTAAACGTTTTGGTCAACCCGAAGACATTGCCAAACTCGTAGCATTTCTTGCTTCGGATGACGCTTCCTTTATTACTGGAAGTGAGTACAATATTGATGGAGGGATAAATGTGAATCCATTGCTTTCCTAATTTTTTTACGCAATAATGGAATTATCATTCCAATTGGATAACTTTGTGGAAGCGGTTTTGCCGCTTTCACATTTTTTGTATGCCAAGAGTTAAATTATTTGATGAAAATGAGGTCCTGTGCAAGGCAATGAATTTGTTTTGGAAACAGGGATACTCCGCTACGTCAATTCAAGATTTGGTAGATCACCTAGGTATCAATAGAGCGAGTATATACGATACTTTTGGAGGAAAAGAAGCGTTGTTCTTGAAGGCTTTTGAAAATTACAAAACGTCTAGTACGGATGCCACCAGTGGTTTTCTTAAAGGACAGCCAAACGTGAAAGAAGGGTTTCGTAAACTATTTGAGATGGCAATTGACGACTCGCTCAACGATCCTGAGAAGAAGGGATGTTTTGTCGTTAATACAACAACGGAGCTGATTCCAGGCGATGAGAAAATAGAATCCTTAGTTGAGGAGAACAGAAAAACGGTAGAACGGATTTTCTATGATTATTTGAAAGAAGGAGAGGAGAGTGGACAGTTTGAAAAGGGAAAGGACTTATCTGCAATTGCCTTGCTATTGTTTACTCATTACAGCGGACTCAAAGTTGTTGCCAAGGTAAACGCCGACAGACAACTTTTGGTAAAGTCGGTAGATCAGATTCTGACATTGCTTGATTAAGGTTGCACAAAAAAATCCCTCACCAAAAGGCAAGGGATTTACGTATCATGAATTCAAGTGCAATGAATTACTCTTTTTCAAGCGCATTCAATCGTTCTTCCAATTCGATCAATTTTTGTTTTAAGTAATCGTTTTCTTCTTTCTGAGCATCGATGATCTCTTGTTGATCTTTTGTCGCTTCGATAAGGTACGGAATGAATTCCGTGTAAGAAACGTAGTGCGATCCATCTTCCGCTACTTCAACCACTTCTGGGATGATTTCTCTAACTTCTTGCGCCAAAACACCAATCGATTCTTGGGCAACATCTCCTTTTTCAATCTCTTCTTGAACCAATTTGAACTTGTAAGAATAACCGTTGATCGCTAGAATTTTCTCAAGTGAGCCTTCCAATGGTTTGATTTCTTCCTTACGGTTCTTATCGGATGCAGCTACCCAGTTTCCGGCAGTGTTTAAGTACGCATAGATAGAGTTGTTGTTGTGTGGGTTGTTATCCACAGCTCCGTCAAAACGATCTTCATCACACACATAAATAAATGCCGATGGCTGTCCGTTGTTAGAGTCACCCGGCGACCACAGTGTAATCACGTTTCCATCTCCGTACAAACCTGCTGATTCGTAATCTGTTTCTTTGGATGCCATGATAAAATGTGCTCCACCAACACCAAAGTCTTGAGCACCTGAACCGTGATTCCAAACATTATCATTGATAATCACCATCTCGTCTCCAACTGATTCCGTCAAAGAGATTTTTCCGTTCACATCGAGTTTATTGTCCGGTGTGCTCGTTCCAATTCCTACGTTATCCGTTACGGCAGAAGACATGTTGGTTCCACTTACTGTCCAGTCGTTATCTGAAGGCACAGTTACGGTATTCCCACCAGATATCGAAATATCAGACCCCGCAATGCTCAATGTTTGAAGCTCGTTCGTTGGATCGCCATCTAGCTCAGTTGTTAAAAAACCAGCTGCAGCTACTTCTGAATCGGTAGCGAATGTTCCGTCCAAATCTTGCGAAAGCGTTCCTGCAGCATCCGTGATTTCGATGGAAGTTCCGTTCAATGTCAATCCTGTGTTCGATTCGTTGTTTGGATCGTTATCGGCATCGTCAACGTTATCAACGAGGGCCGTTCCTGCTGTAGTTGCGTGTAATGCATATGGTACACTCACCAATTGCGATGTTCCCATCACACTGTATGCTGTTCCTCCATTTAAATCAATGGATGTTTCGATGAAGTAAGGTCCGTTTGCCCAATCAATTGCAGAGAAGTTGTCGGATGTAACACCGTTTCCAATCTCGATATTCACCAAACCGTACGCGTTTGTTGTTGTAGCGAATTCCTCTGTGTATACCGCAGTTCCTGTTGGACTTCCTTGTAAAATGGCTAACTGCATGCCTACCGCTTGACCGTTCACAATGGTATTGCTGGCATCGCGCACAACAGCCTGATATTTAAATGCTTCGGGAGATTGTGCTTGTGCCGTTGCTGCAAGCAATAATACGGCTGAAAAAGTTAAAAATATGCGTTTCATTCTAGTAGTTTTTGATAAGTTTAAATGTTTTTAATCGTTCGTTTTGCTCGTCGGAAAGTTCCAGTTGATAACTTCCAGACTCTAGGTTTTGGACATCGATCTGAGTGATCAAATCAGATAAATCGCCCATCGCTACAATGCGTCCGGTTGCATCGTACATGGCGTAGCTGACGTTTTCAAATTTGATGACTTCGACATTTAAGATGTCTGATGTAGGATTTGGATAGATGTTCGCCACATAATCGACGTCGTGATCATCGAGTCCAATAAAATTCCAGTTCGTTTGATGAAAGCCTTGGGTAAGATTAGTACTTCCATCTGTTCCAGTGTCAATTACCACTTCTCCGATTGTAAACGATACAGAACCTGTTGCTGTCTCATAGGAATCTCCCTGAGTCGAAACAACTGTTTGTCCCACGCTTGTGAAAGAAGCTAAAATCGAACACACTACAATTGATTGTTTAATCATAAGCAGATGATTTTAAGGGTGTGTAATAGGTGCTTTTTAGAGCATTAACTACTCCAAAATTACACAAAAAAATTGCTTTTTTGTTGCTGAATTTCAAAGAATTTGTCGACTAAGTCCTTCATTCGGTGCTATGTAAGCGTTTTTAGTCAAAAGCCACTTTGATAATCTCTTCCTTTGATGGATCTTGAAGTAATTTCAACTCCTTTGTTTCAGCATCCACAATTAAAAAGTGTGAAGCAAAATCTAGACACAGGTCGATGTCATGAGCGGAAAGGATGATGCACTTATCCAATTGTTCGGCCGTTTGCTTTAGAATTCCGAGGACCTTTTTCTTGTTTGAGTAATCGAGAAAAGCGGTGGGTTCATCGAGGAGAATGATCGAAGTTTTTTGTGCTACTGCCTTGGCGATAGCAACAAGTTGTCGTTCACCATCGCTAAGTTCAGACGTGAAACGATCCGACAAGTGTTCAACTCCCAAGGTCGAAACAGCGGATTGAATTTCGTTCTCGTCGATTTCATTCAGTCGACCGAGTGCATTGGTGTAGGGCGCACGTCCTGCCGAGATGAATTCACGCGACCGCACGTAATCCATGTGTGGAAAGTGAACAGGAACATAGGACATTTCCTTTGGAAGTTCTCGGGCTGTAATGTTGCCAATTGATGTTCCGTTGATGTCTATCTCACCAGATAACACAGGAATTTGCTTTGAAAGTGTCTTGAGAAAAGTTGATTTTCCTGCGCCATTCTTGCCAACCAAAATGTAAACAGTTCCACTTTTCAGTTCGATGTTTTCCGCATGAAGTAATCCATCCGAATAACCAATTCGTATGTTTTTTAACGCAATCATCTGAGTTTTCGAAGAATAAGAAGTACAACAATAGGAGCACCAATGATGGAGGTAAGTACGTTGATAGGAATCACCATGTAGTTCTCCAAGGATTGAATCAGGGCATCACAGAGCAAGACGAAGATCCCGCCGATAAATGCACTCGAAACGATCAATAGTCCGTGGTGTTGCGATTTAAGAAGGATTCGCACCAAATTCGGAACGGCCAATCCAACAAAGGCAATCGGACCGCAAAATGCTGTAATCAAGCCTGTAAGAATTGCTGTAATTGCGATAATCACAAAACGCGTTCGTTTGTAGTTTAGTCCTAGTAATCGCGCTTGATTTTGTCCTAATACCAGGAGATTCAATGGTTTGATGAGAAAAAGTGATCCCATAATTCCGAGAATGAATACAGCGGAAATGAGCGGGATTTGATCAAATTCGATGCGAGACAGGGAGCCGAGTGCCCAGAGCGTAAACACTTTCAATTCAGAGGCATCGCTACTCACTTCAAGTAAGGAAACAATGGCGCTGGTGAAGCTTCCAAGCATAATTCCGATGAGCAACAAGGAAATTTGGGAACGGACAAGCTCCGAAAAAAGTGAAATGATCAATCCGAAAATGAGCGCCCCGATGAGTGCGTTGGTGATAATTCCAAGGTCCGATGAAAGGAATGGAATTCCCGTCATGATGCTAAATGCAACGAATAAGCTTGCTCCTGAGTTGATCCCCAAAACGTATGGACCAGCCAGTGGATTATTGAACAAGGTTTGCATCAAGAGTCCGGCCACGGAAAGTCCTGCTCCTGCAATTAATGCGGTAAACATGCGTGGAATGCGCACTTCCCGGGCAATCAGTTGCTGGGTGTTGGTTTCATCAAAGTTGAATAGAGAATTCACGAGGTCACCAAACCCAATATCCAAATGTCCCGACATGAAATGAACGACGCCTGCAACAGGAAGGAGCAGAAGAAAGATGAAAAGCATCCATTTATGTCGTTGGGAAATGATCACTATTTCAATTTTTTGTAGAAATGAAGCGTGCTGTTCGGTTCTAATTTAGGGTGAAAGATATGAATGAAATCGGCCAATAGAAAATCGGGTTCGATGGCACTCATTTCCCAAAATTGATTCATTTCGTGGGAGTAACAATAAATTCCATCTGCATACGCACCGATGAATTGTGCTTTGGGATTCATTTCTGAAAGTGTCGCCTTGTTAGAAACTCCAGGATTTAGCCAAAATTGCGTCGAACGATTATCGGCCACCACTTTTTCAATTGGAAGGAAAATACTTCCCGTTCCCTTGCTCGATTCGTAAACGTAGTTGGCGCCAGCATCTCGGAATAAAATCGCCATATAGCTTTCTCCTGCGGGTGCCGTCCATTGATCGCTGTAAAAGTTCCCACTGATCACACTCGGTTGATCGTTCAGATCTCGAATCTTCCATTTCAAATCTTCATAATTTGTTTTGATTTCCTTGAAGACCTTTTCTGCTTTTTCCGATTTGTCGATGAGAATTCCGAGTAATTTGATCCATTCTGCACGACCCAAGGGATGTGTTTCGCGCCACTCATAATTTGGAATGCTTTGGATACCGAGCTTCCGCAATTTTCCTTCTCCATCAAATTCAGAACCGAATCCACTGTAAATGATGAGCTTCGTTGAAGATTCTACGATTTTTTCAATCGGAACATTGGATTCATCGCCAAATTGCCTGATTTTTTTGTTTTTAAATCGCTCTTTGATTATTGGCGAGTACACGTAATCGATGTTGGAAATTCCAGTAATCACATCTAAGGCATCCAACTTCGATAGCATTCCCACGGACGTTTGCGAGAGAACGGCCAAGTTTTTCATCGGTAGATGAATGACGTTTTCTCCTTTTTTCGTTTGATCGTACGTCAATTCATAGGTCGATTCCACTTCATGTGAATTCGGATCGATTAATTCTAGACGATACCCTCCTTTGATTGACTCAATGAGAAAATTATCGGCAAATTCGATAGAAACCTTGCTAGGCGTTTCGTCTTTTTTTGAAATGAGCTCTTGCTGAGAGAATTCATCTTGTTTCGGTTGTTGTTTATCCTGACAGGAGGTCATCAACAGCGCGCATGCAAAAAGAAAAAGCATTTGTTTCATGGAACAAAGATAACAACCATGCCTTATTTTGTGGGGTATTCTTCGTCGATGAGTTCATAATGTTCGGTTTGAGCATTTCTTTTGTCTTTTCTCACCTCAAAAAGATGTAGGGAAGGGCTTTGGTAGCTAGAAAGTCGCACGGTTCTTAAAAACCAGTTTTATATTCTAGGTATGAATGTTTTTTTAACCGAGTTTGAATTTCTGAGGCAAAAGTTCCAGATGCTTTCACGTGTAAAATAAAGTCTATCCTCTCCACAAAAATATTATCAGCTCTCTTTGTATTCACACCGATCCATTTCTCCACTGGAACTCCACACACCATCAATCAAAAAGCCCCCGAAATCGGAGGCTTTTAGTTCATTTGTCAGAAATTCTAATTTCCAACTTTATCTGCCTGCTCTTGCGCCTTTTTCATAATCGCATCGGCTTTCGTGTTTCCTTCTTGTTCAATTTTCTGTGCTTTTTTCTCAGCTTCGTCCTTTAATTTTTTCGCGGCTATTTCAGCTGCTTTTTTCTTGAGCGGATTATTTCCTGCTTCAGCAATTAGATCTGCCGCTTGCTTATCTGCTTCGGAACGAACGGCATCTGCCGCTTTCTTCGCCTGCGCTTTCACCTTGTTGGCTTCAACTTGCGCTTTGTCCATGATTTCCTTTTTCTTCGCTGCGAAATCTTCCTTGACTTCATCCACTTTGTCATTAATAATTGTCGTGACGCTGTCCTTCACTGTTTCTTTCACACTGTTGATCAAATCTTCTTTGAAATCTCCCGTTGCTTTCAAGATTTGCTCCTTGAAATCAGTAGTGATTTTTGGGTTCTTGTAGAATCCTTCCACTTTTACGTTGACAGGAATCATATCAGGTAAAGAACCAACATCCAGTTTCGGGCTGAGTGCTTGTAGCTTCGACATTGCATCCTCAACCACTTTGATCATTTCAGCGGGGATTTGTTCTTTCGGAACATTGAGAGCCATGTCGTAGTTCAAGTTGCGGTCGAGTGTGCTGTACCCTGAAACTTTCGACGGAATGGAGCCCAATTTCAAATCAAATGGATCTAACTCCACCTTACCATCTTTCACCTTGAAGTTGGTGTAGAAGTTTTTCAAGGTTTGATTGTCAAATGATTTCAATTTCGTTTTGTCCGCAATCTTGTTGAAGAGGTCAAATCCTTCCAGTGATATACTGCTTGAGCTGATGTCTCCAATACAAGAGATAGAGGAGAGGATCGGAGCGAAGTCTGGAGTAATTCCCGTTTTCATATCGAAATCCGAAGAGATTTGTCCTTGCGCGTACTTCGTAATCGGTGCCAATTTCTCTACCGTGATGAAGTTTTGCGCCAATTCTTGAATGTCAATTTTCTTTAAGCTATACGCGAAATCTACAACGGGTTTGGTGTGGTTTTGCGTGTTGTAGCTCCCTTTGAGTCCAATAGTTCCGCCCATCGCATTCAAACTGAGATTATCGAGTGTTGCGATTTCATTTTTTAAGCCAACGCCACCGCTGATGTTGCTTACATCGATTCCGTTGTAGCTTGCTTTTTTGATATCCGTGTTGAGTACGAAGTCAACGTTTTCTGGAATTAAAATGTACTCGGTAGCTGTGGCACTTGCAGACGCTTCAGGCGCAGGTGTTGTAGCTTCTGTTGCTTCACTGGTTTCACTCGCAGGCATCAATGCATCCAAATCGAGGTAAGAACTTGAAAAGTTAAAAGCACCTTTCAATTTGTCATCGCGGAGCAAGTAACCGAGGTAGTTTTCAATTTTTCCATCAGCTTGGAAGTCAGATTTCCCAACTTTTGCATTCATTTCTGTTAATGCTAAGTGCTCTGGAGAAAAATCGAAGCCCATCTTTTTGATGTTGACATCATCTGGAACATCTTTCGATGCATAGAGCATATCTGAAATCGTCAAGTTTCCTTTTGCAGTAAACGCTTCATAGTCTTCTTTATCGAGATCGCTCATTTTCCCTTTTACCTCCACGTCAGCATCGAGAATTCCGTCGTATTTCTCTCCTTCCGACATCGGAACAAACTCTTCCAATGTGCTCAAATCTACGTTGGCAACTATTTTAGACTGAATAAACGGATCGCTCATCAAAGTGCGCAACGCCAAATTCCCATCGATGGTGTTTTTTCCAAAATTGGCATGAAACGATTTAACGTCTGCCGTCATTTTATTCAAATCTTCACCACCCACAAATTTAGAACCTGCATCCACTTGGATGTTACTGATGCTTCCGGGTAAGTCCGGATATTTTACTGATCCATTTTTCACGATCAATCCGAAATCCCAACCTGGCATACGTTTGTCATCCATTTGTCCTTTCACCAATCCATTGATGGTTAATTTTCCTTTGGAAACCATGCTTTCGTAACCTGATTGATAGAAGGTAGGAATCAATGAGAGTAAATCTTTGAAGCTTGTTTCTTTTGCATTTAGATTGAGGTCCATGTCGTCATAGCCTTGCAACATGTTGTAGAATCCGTCTACGGAGAAACTGAAAGCATTCAGATCGATCTTATTTTCTTTGAGCGTGAATTTGGATGATTTATCCGAGAACTCCATCAACAGGTTTACATCAGCATTGGTTTTAACTTCACTTAAGTAGTCAATTCCATCATAATCAACCGACAAAGAGTCAATCGATGTTTGGGTAACAAAATCAATGACATCTGCTGTTAAATCTCCTTTTCCTGAGTGATTCAGGTTGACAAGATTCGCGTGCATGTTGTAAGAGTCATCGCTGTATTTGATTTGTCCATTTTTGATGGAGTAATCTTGTAATGACAATTTGAAATTTGAAGGTTCTTCCAATTCTTCTTCCGTTTTTACGGAGTCTGGTTTCATGATATCGTAATTGGCTTTGCCATTTTGCAAGACACGGACATCGATAATAGGTTGATCTACCTCAATGCTCTTGATCGATATTTGATCTCCAGAAACAACATCCCAGAACCCGACATGTGCTTTCAGTTCTTTGATATCCATCAAGGTAACATCCTTGAAATCATCCTTCCCTTGAAGTTTAGCACCATTCAAAACCACCGTCATTCTTGGAAAAGTACTGATAAACGTTAGGTCGAAATCTTCCAACGATAACTCAGCATTTAAGGTCTTGTTGACTTCGTCGATAACGATTTCTTTGATTTGATCTTTGAAGAAAATCGGAATAACGATCAACGCAATGATGATCAGAATGAGGGAAATTCCTGTCCATTTCAAGAATTTTTTGAGAAACTTTTTAGCCATGTGCACAATTGATTAAGTAGTACAAATTTAATCGATAAGCGATACGAGCGAACTATTTTTTGTTAAATATCCTGATATTGATTCAGCTTGAAACGTGAAACTCACTTTTTCGGCTCATCTAACAAAAATCGAGTATCGGAATCAACTTAAATATAAAGAGTTTATTGAAAAAAAGAACACCTGAACTTCGATGGAATTCGATTTCAGGTGTTCAGATTCAATTTTGCATATCATTCAATCAGTAAATCCATTGAATGATGTGCTTGAGTGATCTTTACTTTCTTATTTGAAGTACTCTTAAGATTTCTTCATTTCCCTTGGATGAACAATGCAAGAAATACAATCCACCCGATAAGTGACTCACGTCAATCGAATAGTTGTTACCATTGTTGGCAATTGTTTTTAATTCAACTGTTCTTCCTGCGTTGTCCAAAAGTGTAAACGTTGCAGGCGCGTCGTCTTCAGAGATCACTTCTATGGTTTGATCAACAGGACTTGTTGCCAGTGAGAAGTTGTTTTCACGAGTTGCTGTGATTCCCTGTTCATCGATGTAATTTGGATTTGACGAACTAATTCCTTTCCAGAATAAATCGCCAGTATCATTGTAAAGTACACCACTGTGATAATTGGATCCTGTTACCATGTACGCACCGTCATACTCTGTAGAAATTGCGTTACGCGACACCGAAACAAAAGCACTTTGGATCTGATTTACTTGTAAATAGTTTGTTGCTGGGCTTCCTGCTGAATTAAAGTATCTAACGAGAACTTCTTCGGTAGAGGTTGCAGATGGTGGCACGAGTGTTGCGCAGCCAGCAGAGTTGTTCTGATTCCACATAACGAGTACTCTTCCTAGGTGATAGGTTACTACGGGTAGAGGATCATCACCATAACAGCTCGTAAAATTTGAGTTGACATCAACAGGACCATTCAGGGTTGTTCCATTGAGTATAAAGAAACCATCTACTTGAGCCGATCCTGTAGGGTTGTAGTCTTGTGCAACTACGGTGAAATTAAGTGCATTTGTCCCATAGAATTCATGTCTGTCTGAAGCAATTCGAGGGAATCGGTAACCATCGTTTGGATATTGCACCCATTGATTAGCAATGCTGTATGCCGCCGAGTTTAGTGGTGGATAAAAAATGAAGTCAATGATGAGTTTTCCTTGATCAACATAGGTTACTCCAGCGAAGTCTGCGTTATCCATAGCAACAGCGTCGGGCTGATTTCCTTGACCTGCATTTACAACTGGACCAAGGCTGTTCGAAGTGACATCGTAGGTTCGAACAAATACTTGTCCACCATCTTCCCAAGTAACAATACCATTTCCATTACTGGCGATATCGATATTTGGGTAAGTACCGCTTCCAACAGAAATTGTACCTGAAAGAGTATAGTCAGCCGTTGGACTGAGTGTGACCAGAGAGTACCTATTGATCATAATGTTTCCTCCCTGTTCATAAACAACGGCTAGTAAATCGGCATTAAGGTAATACGCTACATCAGGATCGTTTCCATTTCCTTGGTCATTATCAACAACGTTACCAGATGCTCCTTCAATCCAATTTACGAAGAAGTTTCCACCTCCATCATCGTTCACGGCTGCCTGTAAGTCGATTGCTGGGGCAATGGCAATTCCAGTGTTGTTAGGAAATCCTCCCAATGGTGTGTCAGGTTGACTTGAAGGAACAATTTGCTGAGCATTAGCATTCAGAGTAATGCTTGCTGCGAAAAATCCAACAGATAATAGTTTTTGTATGAACATAGTGTTTTATTTTGTGTGTCACACAAATGCTGCTCAAAAGCACTGTTGAAAGTGGTAGCAAAATTTAGTTCAACATGAAGCGCTATTCGAACAAAACAGTTGTTCGACACGTGATTAAGTTGCAATCAAAGTAGTAATTCATTTTGTTTTTATAGGGTTAAGCATCAAATTCATGAGGATGATTAACAGGTTTAATGAATGATGTGTTCAATTTTAACAGTTATTAATTCAGAAAAAAAACGCCTAAAGATGATTCCTTAGGCGTTCAACAGTGTGTCCACGTTTTATTGCTACTTCGTGACTTGAAGTACTCTGAGCACTTCTTCATTTCCTTCCGAAGAGCAGTGTAAAAAATACATTCCGCCAGATAGGTGACTAATATCAATCGAGTATTGATTGTCATTTTTCGAAATGGTATTAACCTCTACAATTCTACCCGCATTGTCCAAAAGTTGGAATGTTGCAGGAGCATCCGTTTCCGAAATTACTTCGATCGTTTGATCGACTGGACTCGTTGCTAAAGAAAAATTGTCTTCACGTTGGAACGTTGGGTCTCCTTGATCTAACCAGTTTGCACTCGTGCTGTAGCGTCCTTTCCAAAGAAGATCTCCTGGATCATTGAATACAATTCCTTCATGCCAGTTAGAATTAGTCACTACGTAGTTTCCATCATATTCGGCAGAAATGGATGTGCGAGACTTCCCTGCAAAGGCACTTTGAAGAGTATTCACCTCTTCGTACATTCCAACGGGTGTTCCTCCAGCATTGTACGTTTTCAAAAGAATATCATCTTCAGGGTTAGGCATTGTTTGCCATAAACCAGAGCATCCTCCCATGTAGAATTGACTCCAAGCAATATGAACGTTCTCACGCTCATAAGTAACAACTGGACGAGGATCGTTTGTAGGGCAAGCCATGAAGTTGTTGTTTACCAATACCATTGGATTTACAATTCCACCACCCATTGCAAAGAATGCACGGACTTCGGCCGTTCCGCCATTGTAATCTTGTGCAACTACGGTAAAGTCATCAGGGGCACCAAACCCTGCATTTGTGTTTCGTTGTCCTGCAATTCGAGGGTATTCGAATTGAGTTGCAGGGTTGAATTGCCATTGTCCCCATGGAACATGTCCTCCACTTGTAATCGCTCCATATGACATTGTTTCAATCATAAGAGAACCAGATGGGTCAATGTACGTTAAGGCAACTGTTACTCCATCATCGAGAAGTACGACATCGGGCTGCGTTCCAAGAGCTATGGAAACGGCTGGTCCTGCTGCGAAACCTCCAATATTGAAAGAGCATACACGAATTTTTCCACTTTGTTCCCAACACAGGATACCTTTTCCTTGACTGTTCATATCTACGTTAGGGTAGACACCTTTAGAAACATACGTAGTTGTATTTAAGTTATAGTCTGGAGCAGGGAAGAGAGTTGACAAGTAGTAATCATCAACGTAAATCTGGCCTCCATTTTCGTAGGCTACAACGAGTGCGTCTGCATTTGCATAGTAAGCCACGTCTGGGTCATTTCCTTGATTCCCGTCAGAATCGACAATTGTTGATGTAGCGCTTTCGATCCATACAATCTTGTACCCTCCAAAGCCGTCGTCGAAGGTAGCAGCTTGAACATCTACACCAGGAGCAATGGCAATCCCCGTATTTACAGGTGCCGGTGCAAAACCCATAATCGGTTTGGTTGCATTTTGAATTTGTGAGTTCCCTGAAAAGCTAAGGCCTAAAGAGAGACATCCGATAAGTAAAAGTTTTTTCACTTCCATATTGTTTGTTTTTAGGTGTTACTGACATTGTATGCACAATAGCTTAAAGTCAGACATACATGGAGAGTAGTGGGAGTGAAACTGAAATAACAATAGTCTAAATGAGCAGAGCAATTGCGTAACACGTGATTAAGTTGCGATTAAGATAATAATTCATTTTGTTTTTAGTGTGTTACAAGTCAGTATGCTAATAATGATTAACAGTTTTAATGAATGAAGTATTCAATTTTAACAATTACTAGAATGGAACGTTTAGGACAAAAAAATCCCCCAACTCATTGAGCTGGGGGATTCCAAAAAGTGTTGTGCGATCTTACTCACCAACTACTTCAAAAGAGAATGTTGATTTCACATCCTTGTGAAGGTTAGCAGTCGCTTCGTATGTACCAACCTCACGGATTGGTTCATCTTTAATTTTCAATGATTTACGGTCTACATCAATTCCTTCTGCTTTCAAAGCTTCCGACAATTGAAGAGTATTCACAGAACCAAAGATTTTTCCTTTTTCACCAACTTTAGTAACGATCTTAACAGATGTTCCTTCAAGTTTAGTTCCAAGCTCTTGCGCTTCAGCAAGAATTTTAGAGTCTTTGTGTGATTTTTGCTTCATGATTTCTTCGTGAGCTTTCTTTGCTGAGGCAGTTGCCAAAACAGCATACCCTTGAGGAATCAAGAAGTTACGACCGTATCCTGGTTTTACAGTTACCACATCGTTGGTATATCCCAGGTTGTCTACGTTTTTCTTTAAAATTACTTCCATTTTCTTTGAAATTTCGTGTTAAACTTTGGAATGATTACTTCAACATGTCAGCAACGTAAGGAAGAACAGCAATGTGACGTGCACGTTTGATTGCTTTGTTCACTTTCTTCTGGTATTTCGCAGAAGTTCCTGTGATGCGACGTGGTAAAATTTTCCCTTGTTCGTTGATTAACTTCAATAAGAAATCAGCGTCTTTGTAATCAACATATTTGATACCGCTTTTCTTGAAACGGCAGTATTTATTCTTTTTGATCTCGATGTTAATCGGATTCAAGTATCGAACATCATTTTGAGCCATGATTGTCTAATTTTGTGATTAATAATTAAGCTTCTGCTTCAGCGGATTTTTTTGATCCCATTTTTGCTCTGCGCTTTTCAGCGAATGCAAGGTGATCTTTATCCATTTTAACAGTTAAGAATCGCATAACGCGCTCATCACGACGGAATGTAACTTCCAAATCAGCAATTACAGTGCTTGGTCCTTCAAAGTTCAACATGAAGTAAAATCCTGTTGATTTTTTCTGGATAGGGTAGGCCAACTTGCGAAGTCCCCAAGATTCAGAGTGTGTTACCTTACCTCCTAATTTCTTGATTTCACCCTCGAATTTCTGCACTGCTTCCTTTGTCTGTTCATCAGACAAAACGGGAGTCAAAATGAAAACAGTTTCGTAAGAATTCATAAAAAAGTGTTTTTTTGTTATATATATTAATGTCCCAACTCTATTTAGATGGGGCGGCAAAGGTAACTAATTAATTTAAAATTCCGAATAATCGATTGAATTATTCAGTGTTAGTGCTCTTTTTCAGTCCTGCGGAATATCCAATATCGCGCATAAACTATTCCTTCACAAAAAATACCGCTCCAGCTTCAGCGTGGTTTAATTGAATGGAATATTGACCTTTCACCAGTTTTTCAACATTGATCGTTCCTTCGAGTGATAACTCACCCGAAAGGATAACTCTACCCAAAACATCCATAATTACATATTCCGTTCCAGGTAGAATATCATCTCCTTCAATAGATAATTGTGTATGAACGGGGTTCGGGAAAATAGAAATGGCAGATAGTTCACTCGTGTAAAGTCCTAAACCTGAAATTTCAACGCAGGAAGTCGTGTCCGTGCATCCATTTAAATTGATCACGACCGCATAACTTCCATTAGTTGTTGGAGTGTACGATTGTCCCGTTTCATTAGTGATCGGTGAATTCGTCGTGCAATCGATCCATTGATAATCGGCTGCAGCCTGATCCACTATAATTGTACCCGAAACCTCATTAATCGTAACGTCTGGCATTGGATTAACCATGACGGTTGAAGATGCCGAGTTTGCCGAACACCCGTTCAGCGTGTAGGATAAAGAATAGGAAGTTGTTGTGGGCGGAGATACGTTAATCGAACTAGTTGTTTCTCCTCCGGGATCCCAAAAATAATCACCTCCTGTAATCGAAGGAGTGGCTATTAACGTTGCTAATTCTCCTTCACAAATCGTCTCAGAATTAACCGTAACCACCGGAATCGGATTTACGTTTAAGTTTGATACAATGATGCTGTCGCATCCACTACTAGATATAAGAGTGGAGGTGTGCGATTCATTTACACTAATATTTGTTGAAACAGTTCCATCAGGATAGGTGTAATCATCACCACTACAGATGTTAATTGTCTCAGGGACTGAGTACGAAGGAAGCAGAGTGACATTTGAAATAATGATGGAGTCACAACCCAGGTTGGACGTGAGAACACTAGTGTGTGAAGTAGTCGAATTGATGATTTCTGTTGTTCCGTCGGGATATGTTATTGATTCGCCGTTGCACAGCTCGATGCTTTCGCTTAGGTTAAATGTTGGGTTTACAGTTACATTACTGATCGCAGCGCTACTCGTACAGCCGCCTAGGGAATAAGTAACAGAATAGGTTGTTGAAGATGTAGGCGAAACGTTGATACTCGAGGAACTATTCCCGCCAGGTGTCCACGCATATGTTCCTCCTGATGAAGAAGGAGTAGCTGTGAGCGTGGTGCTTTCACCTGCACAAATGGTTGAGTTGTTCACCGAAACGGTTGGAAAAGGTGTTACGGTTACTGTACTCGTAGCGGTATTGCTACTGCACCCATTCAACGAATAATCTAGGGTGTACGAAGTTGTTGTAGATGGAGATACGACGATGGAACTACTTGTTTCTCCTCCTGGTCCCCAAGTGTAATCGCCTCCTCCAATGGAAGGAGAAGCAGTTAATGTTACATTATCTCCTTCACAAATCGTTGGATTATTTATCGCAACGGTTGGTAGTAATCCGATGGTTACATCCATGGTGCTTGTGTCACAACCAAAGGAATTACAAGCGATTAATTCGACGGTGTATGTTCCTGCTGAAGCGAAGCAGACACTACCAGGATTTTGATTTGTAGAGCTTGCAGGGCTCCCACCTGGGAATGACCACGTCCATGAAGTCGGGGAATCGGTGCTGCCATCATTAAAGTCGATGCAATCACCTGCACATGCTCCGGTTGCCGTTGAGCTAATGATAGATGTAGGTGTTGACGTAGGTGCTTCGTACCATTGCGCGATGTAATTCATTGGTCCACCTTCGGCTTGAGTATAGGCGCCTCCAGCGAAAAAAGTTCCATTCCACGACATGGCCGACTTCACGTATTCATCAATACCTACACCGTCAAAGCCACCGCCCATAGCACTCCATGATGTTCCGTCCCATTTGGCAATTTTATTGGCAGGAACCCCTCCAGCAGTGGTGAAGTATCCTCCCGCGATTAGTTTACCATTGTATTCGTTTATCGCACGGCAGTATTCGTTTAATCCTGTTCCAAGCGGTGTCCAACTCGATCCATCATACATGGCAATCCCAGACATGTTATAATCAACTACTCCTGCATTTCCATCGATTAATTCAGGAAATTCTCCGCCCATGTAGAGGTTTCCGTCGTTGGGATTCACATAAAGCACCCGAACCGTTTCGTTCACGCCTCCAACAAGATCCACCCCGAAGTTTCCTCCAATCCATGAACTCGTTGCGTCATCCCATTTTACTAATCCATCGCTCGGTGGATTACCATCTACATTGTTAAAGTCTCCTCCAACCCATAATTCGCCTTGAAAACTGGTCATGCAACGGACATCGTTGTCAAAAGTTGATGGGGTTCCTAATGAGATAAATTCATTTGCTGTTTCATCCCATCGTACTACTCTCGAACAAGGGACGCCGTCTGCTTGGGTAAAATCTCCGCCGATGTATAAATCGCCATTATGAACGGTACAGGTTAAGACATCATTATTGAATCCGTTATCTAATGCAGTCCAAGATGTTCCGTCCCAAACAGCTACGCCATTGCATCCAACACAGGGTTGAAAGTTATTCCAAAAATCACCGACAACAACGAGGTTTCCATTCCAAACACAACCAGCGCGTGCAACAATTCCAACACCTCCTCCGAGATCGGACCACGAAGTTCCATCCCATGCAGCTACGCGATTGAATGGGCTGTTAAAACTTCCTAGGTTAATGAGTTTGTTATCCCATACAACCATTCCATGACTGCTATTGTTCGTGCCACCGCCAACGGGTTGCCATGTTTGCGCACAAACTTGATTTGATGTCAAAGAAATAAGGGATAAAATGAGAATTGCAAGGCTATTTCGGAAGGCTTTCATTGGGAGTTTTTTGATGTAGTAGTAAACCAAAGTTAAGCAATTGACAGCGAAAACTCTAACAACTTTGCATTTTAAAGTCGCGGTTGGGTGGAATTCTAAATGACTGAAGGAGGAAGTATCTACGGAAAAGTTGAAGAGTTCTTGTTTCGCTCCTTGTAGATATCTTTTTTACATCTCAAGCTATCAATTCTCAAAGTTAGCTTGTTTAAGTTTAGGTTATTGAGAATACTTAGAAGTCACTTAGTTTCATTTTTTGAATAATGCATTTTCTTCTTCCTTAAGATTTTCGTAAATTCGCGAGACTTTCAGAAACGAAATTAATCTTAAAAAAAACAATACGCATGGTATTTGATTTAGACATGATCAAGGAAGTGTATGCTAAGTATCCAGAACGGATCGAAGCGGCACGAAAAGCAGTAGGTAAACCACTTACGCTAGCAGAGAAAATTTTATATACTCACCTTTGGGATGGTGCTGCAACAACAGCATATGAGCGAGGGAATTCGTATGTGGATTTTGCTCCGGATCGTGTAGCAATGCAGGATGCAACTGCGCAAATGGCATTACTTCAGTTCATGCAAGCAGGAAAGCCGAATGTGGCCGTTCCATCGACAGCGCACTGTGATCACTTGATTCAAGCCAAAGTAGGAGCGGATCAAGATTTGCAAAATGCATTAAACAAGAGTTCGGAAGTATTTAACTTCTTAGAAAGTGTTTCGAACAAATACGGAATCGGATTCTGGAAACCCGGTGGAGGAATCATTCATCAGGTTGTTTTAGAAAATTATGCATTCCCTGGAGGAATGATGATCGGAACAGATTCACACACAGTTAATGCGGGTGGACTTGGAATGGTGGCAATTGGTGTTGGTGGTGCTGATGCCGTTGACGTAATGGCCGGAATGCCATGGGAATTGAAAATGCCAAAATTGATTGGTGTTAAATTGACAGGAAAACTAAACGGTTGGACAGCTCCGAAAGATGTTATATTGAAAGTAGCAGGAATTTTAACTGTGAAAGGAGGAACAGGAGCAATCGTTGAGTACTTTGGTGAAGGCGCGAAAAGCATGTCAGCAACAGGAAAAGGAACGATTTGTAACATGGGAGCAGAAATTGGAGCAACAACTTCAACATTCGGTTACGATGATTCCATGAGAAGATACTTAGCGGCAACAGGTCGACAAGAAGTTGTTGATGCTGCTGATCAAGTTGCAGAGCATTTGACGGGTGACGCTGAAGTGTACGCAAATCCAGAACAATATTTCGACCAGGTGATTGAAATCAACCTAAGCGAATTGACTCCTCACTTAAACGGACCATTTACGCCAGATTTGGCTACGCCAGTTGCTGAAATGAAAGAAGTAGCAAAAGAAAATGACTGGCCAACAGATATTGAATGGGCATTAATTGGATCATGTACCAACTCTTCATACGAAGATTTAACTCGCGCAGCCTCAATTGTTGATGACGCGGTGAGTAAGGGTGTAAAGGCAAAATCAAAATTAGGTATTAATCCTGGATCAGAACAAGTTCGTTATACAGCGGAACGTGACGGTTTATTAGATACATTTGAAAAACTCGAATCGGTAAGAATTTTCACCAATGCTTGTGGACCATGTATCGGTCAGTGGGATCGTGAAGGAGCTGAGAAAGAAGAGAAAAACTCAATCGTTCACTCATTCAACAGAAACTTTGCGAAGCGAGCAGACGGTAACCCAAATACTCATGCATTTGTTACTTCACCTGAAATGGTTGCTGCAATTGCTTTATCGGGAAGATTGGATTTCAACCCAATCACGGATAAATTAACAACGGAAAGCGGAGAAGAGGTGATGTTGAAAGAACCATCTGGTTTAGAGCTTCCACCAAAAGGATTTGCGGTTGAAGATAACGGTTATCAAGCTCCCGCTGAAGATGGATCAAATGTAGAAGTGATTGTTGCACCTGATTCTGAACGTTTACAATTACTAACACCTTTTGAACCTTGGGATGGGAAGAACATCACTGGAGCGAAGTTGTTGATCAAAGCATTCGGAAAATGTACTACTGATCACATTTCTATGGCTGGACCATGGTTGCGTTACCGTGGACACCTAGATAACATTTCAAACAACTGTTTGATTGGAGCCGTAAATGCATTCGGAAAAGAAACGAACAGCGTTGTGAATCAATTGACAGGAGAAAGAGGTGAGGTGCCAGCTACGGCAAGAGCATACAAAGCGGCTGGAATCCCTTCAGTTGTTGTGGGAGATCACAACTACGGAGAAGGATCTTCTCGTGAGCACGCGGCAATGGAGCCACGTCACCTTGGAGTTGTTGCAGTAATCGTTAAATCATTTGCGCGTATCCACGAAACAAACTTGAAGAAACAAGGAATGCTCGGGTTGACGTTCGCAAACGAGGCGGATTACGATAAAATCAAAGAAGATGATACATTCAACTTCATCGATTTGGAAGATTTCGCTCCGAAAAAGCAATTGACACTAGAAGTAGTTCATGCAGATGGATCGAAAGATACAGTTATGTTGAATCATACTTACAACGAAGCACAAATTGAGTGGTTCAAAGAAGGTTCAGCATTGAACTTGATCAAGAAAGAAAACGCGTAAGCGAAGAAGATCATACATGTTAAAAACGCTCGGTTCTGTTGAATCGAGCGTTTTTTTGTTGATATAATGTTTGCTAGCTTCGTAGCTACTTAATAATCTCTACGCCAATTTGCAGTTCTAGATGTAAGGCGAGAATCTGTCCCATCTTTTTGAATTCCAAAAACCGATCATTTTTGTGGAATACGGCAAGTTCACGCGCGAGTTGTTGTACGTTTTCTGGAGTAGAAATCGTATCATTTCTCATGCGTCGCAATAAACTCTTGGTTTTTTGTTTGGTGGCCAAGAAACGCTTTCGCATCGCTACGCGTTCTTGACGTTTGTATTGATCCGCAGTTTCAGCAGACATTAATTCTTGTGCCAGATTCACCATAGAGATGTTATCTGTGTAGAACTGAGGAAGGTAGATATTTTTTCGTCCTTCGAATGATTGCTGATCGAAGTCCATGGCACGCAATCGATATTGAATGTTGTCGAAGTCTTGTGTAATCTCCACAACGAAGTTGTAAGCGCGCATATCACCCAATAATCGGGTAAAACAGCGTTCGTTGAACTTTACAAATTCCTTGGCGAAACGCATACGGTTTTCAATCTTCACGCCTTCATGCTTTTTTAGGAATTCATCGCACGGAACACCCACAATGTGGTCCTCAATCAAGGTATCTTTGTCTACGAGAAAGGAAATTTTATCTGGAGAAAAAATATCTTCCAACTCCAAACCATACACACGAGAAGCATCTGCTTTTTTGATGTAGTAGAAGTCGTAGTTGTCGTTGAGTTCATTCACAACCTTAATGCGAAAGGGTTTTGAGTTCCCGAACGTACAGAAATCAATGTTTTCAATTTTTAGGAATGGAATTTTATCTCCATCTGCTACCAACATTTCATAGATTTCGATCAATTTTTCATTCAGTCCTTCTCGATCACTCGAATTGTAGATCACTCCACGCCAAAGCGTATCATTATCATTTTTATCGAGAATAGGAATAAGATCACGGTAGCGCGTCAAATCATCGTAGGTAATCGGTAAACGAACGAGACGATCGTATTTACTAAGATGTTCCTTTAGCTGTCCATTGATCTTGTAAAATGGTTTTCGGTATTCGATGTGATTAAATTCCATGTTTTTCCTTCTAAACGTGATTTTATCAGAACAAATAACAGCATTCTATGTATGAATTCATAATCTCACGTGTCAACAAACAGAAACAGTCGACTAATTTTTCCGGGTTGTGCCCAGTTCATGGTGCCATCCATTTTTAAAGAATGTAAATAATTTTCGATGGCAGGATTTCGAAGTGCTTTTTGTACCCGCTTCGCTTCTTTTAAGTTGTTTAGTGGAATGTATGCCTGTAGAGATTGATTTACCTGCCAATTACCAGAAAAAATGGTAGGCTCGAATGTTTTCTTTCCAAATGCTTGCCAAACAACCTTGTGTTTCGAAAAACTGTACTTCCCCACACCAAGTAATGCCCACCAATACCCACGATCTCGCCAAGTCTGAATCAATTTGCCTTTGCGCGCTTTTAGTTCAGACATGTTTTGTTCCAAGTACGACCAAAGTAATGGGTTTTTCTGGATGGTTTGCAGTTTCAAAGGTTTTCCAGTTTTGGCGTATGGAAGAAGTACCCATTTTTTGGGAGAAGTATCCTTCGAATTAAAATTGTCAGAAACGATCAAAGGAAATACAAATTCTTTAGGCAGTAAATGCGTGTTGTTGAGTAAGCAATTCGTTGGGCTGACATCCTCGTAGGAATTGAAAAAGAAAATGTTGTTCGCACCACAAGTGTTGATGCCTTGTCGGGGTTTGTGTTTTCTATTTAATTGAATGGGCTTGAAACCAAAAAGTGGGGAAGCAGACTGCTTACTGAAAACGCTCAATGGTCCATTCACTGAAAGAATAGGTGATGCGCGCATTTCAACCCATTCGTTTTTGATCCGACGCCAATAGGTCACGGGAAATCGTGTTTTCTTGTTTTTCTGATAATGCACAAGACCGTGACGTGTAGCAACGTTCGGGTAAACAATCGCTCCTTCGAAATCATACACTTCTTCCAATGAGAAATCAATTCCTTTTGCGCGGTAGGATCGAAACGTATCATGGGCACCATCATTTAGCAGCAAAGAAAGTGGCTGGAAAAAATAGGCGTTCCCATGTGGTTTTAGAAAGTCGGAAATGGTTTTTTGGATGACAAGCGCAGCGATGTCAACTCTAGAATTCCCCAAAAGAATTTTCTGGGTGCTTTCCACAAGCCCGTATTCTATAAAAAGTGGCTTGAGCTGTTCTTTATACTCATCAGGAAGCTTGGTAAAATTCATCCAAGGTGGATTCCCGAACAGAATATCGTATTGTTTTGATGGAAGTTCGAATATGTCGCTGCAGGTAAAATTCGATTGCATATCCACCGAATAATCGTCCTTGAATCGCGAAAGTGACTCGTGATATAGCTCTGTATTGAGCTCGTTTCCAAATAAATTATGAAGAGGTAACTCGTTGATTTTCTTGCCTTGTTCAAGCCCAATTTCAACAAGCGCTGATAAGATGTTTCCATTGCCCATGGTTGGATCGAAAATGGTGGCTCCGTCGATCCATTTCTTATAAATGCCAAATGACTTGCTAGCAAAAATTGCCCAATCCTTGGGTGTGAAAATCACCCCAATTCGATAAGAGTTGGCACTGTCGGTCATTATTAGCAGAGTATGATGATCCTGCTCTTAAGATACGACTATTTATTTGTTTCTGTCTGGTTTATAAGCTTTTTCAACTCTTTGGGTGTGTAGTAGATGGTTTTCTTGTAGGCTTTATAGTTCACCTTTGCTTTGGATTTGTTCAAAACATAATCTTCCCAGTCATACAATTGCCAGCCTAATCCTTTCTGAATGGTCATTCGATCGATTTCTGCTTCGAATTTTCGCTTTCCTTTTTTACTTCCATAGTTAAAGAGTCTACCTAGAATACCCCAAAAGTTCCGTTTGGAGTAATCAACTACATGATTTAATTCGTGTCCAAGAACGCCAACCGCTCCGTTAAATCCTACTTGATCAATGGTTGCAACGCTGTCTCGCGTATTCGGTTTGATTCGAATCACATATTTTCGTTTCGATCTTCTTCTGAAAAGCGATCCTACCGTTGGACGTGCATTGAGTGAGGTTTTGATATTGGCGTAGCGGAATTCAATCTTCGTGCTATCCAATTCGGGGAAGTAAGAAAGCGCGGTGTAAATTTCAGTTTGAAAGGTGGGAATCACTGTTTTTTGATAGCCCATTTCTCTTTGGATGGAATCAATTCGGGAGACGCAAGTCAAACTGTCGAGTGTGCGAACCTGTTCTACTTGTCCGTACGCTGAAACGAATGTAAGTATACCGAGAAGTAGGCAATATGTTTTCAGAGAAGCTTTCACGCTAGTTGTGGTAAGTTCTGAAAATCTCGATCAGGCGCTCAGGCGGAATAATGTTGTTTTTATAGTTGTGCATTTCACTCAAAACAGAGTTTGTCGCGGAAGGGTGCAGCCCCATTCGAATTCCAGCACTTTTGATGTAGTCGAGTTCCTCCTCGCTAATTTCTTTGTCAACATTCATTAAGAGGATCAAACGTTGGAGTTGCAAAATGCGCTCAGCTTCAAATTTCGGAGGTTGAAATCGAATGTTTTCTTCAAAAATCTGCTTGAAATCTTCTTTTGTAACACCCATTTGAGCTGCAATCGCCAATAAAAACTGAAATTCTTGCTCTTTAAAGTGATCGTCAGATTGAGCGAGTTGAACGAGTTGTGCAAGTAATCCTAGTTTTTCGTTTTCTTCTGACATAAATGGTGTTTAGATCTGTAATTTCTCTGATGGATTCGACCATTCAAAGATAGTTTTTTTCATCGAGAGCGTTTTCCTCGAATTGCATGCACTAAAAAAAGCGCCCGTTGAAAAACGAGCGCCATTTCTGATTTACAATCTGAGTTATAGATTGTGCGGATCGCCTTGCAGGCTTAGTTGTTGGTTGTTTGTATTTTTTGATAGGCTATCAGTGGGATGCTAACGATTGCTAGCCCTGCAATTCCAACGAGCAAACCGATGTTAGCTCCTGGCCAGTGCATAATTTTGAATAAAATTCCTAAAGTTGAAATGCTCGCGAATAAAGCCGTTAGGCCAATGGTTAATGTTCTCATGTCATGATATTTTATGCCATTTCTGGCGGTTCATATATCTAGAATGAGAATGCAGGAAAAAGTAACAGCGTACGGTTATTTTAAGCAGAAATGAAGCTGAGAACGTGTTCGCATACCTGTTTTAATCCACTTGGAAGTTCGGATTCAGTCCATGGCTGTTTCGCTCCGAAGGTATGTTGCTCGTTTGGAACACGGACGAGTTGAGTGTCTGCCCAATCTGCAATCGCTTCTCCTTCTTCA
>PDWJ01002182.1_pt1 | contig 42105 bp, 48 predicted proteins | sample 1430881 | NCBI WGS metagenome assembly PDWJ01 (sample SAMN01162460, study PRJNA174530) | Oral metagenome, whole genome shotgun sequencing project. | biome: Marine environment; feature: Marine mammal; material: Swab sample of the gingival sulcus; isolation source: swab sample of gingival sulcus...
TTTATACGGCCTGTTTGAGATTTTTTTCGGCATTCAGGATTTGGAAATCTATAATGATTCTATTCAGCAGCATTTGATCAGTCCACCTGATGATCCCTATTTTTACAGCCTGAAATGGGATGGTGAATGGCAGATTACCTATGAAACTTTCCGTGACATGGGGATTGCTTATGGTGTCGGGATGATTTTAATTTACCTGTTGATTGTGGCGCAGTTTCGTTCCTATATGGTGCCATTAGTGATTATGTCGCCCATCCCCTTAACCGTGTTAGGGGTCATGCCGGGGCATGCGTTGTTGGGCGCACAGTTCACAGCGACCTCAATGATTGGCATGATTGCATTGGCCGGGATTATTGTGCGCAACTCTATTTTGCTGGTGGATTTTATCAATGAGCAGCTTAGAGCCGGTATTCACCTTAAAGAAGCGGTTATCAATGCCAGTGCAGTGCGGACTAAACCGATTATTCTGACCGCCCTTGCTGCAATGGTCGGTGCCTTTTTTATACTGGATGATCCTATTTTTGGGGGTCTGGCGGTTTCACTGATCTTTGGCATATTGGTATCAACCTTATTGACGCTGGTACTGATTCCCATTATGTATTACATGTATGCCAAACGGCGTGTTCAACAAATAAGGGAGTTAACAGCCTGAAGAATAGAGATCGATGGTGTTGCTGCATATTACCGCATCACTGACTGGTAATCTGCTAATATATTAATTGCTCGGGACTCCCTGACGCTTTGGTTTGCGGAGTCCCAAGTGTAGTGTCAAAGAGCAGGGCTATTCTGGCACGCTTTCTAGTAAACAAACGAACCTTATTTCATGGATAGCCAAAATTATGATTAAAACACAAAGTGTGAGCAATACCTTATATATTCCCTTGATAGGGAATATATATACATCGAAAAATTTCCAAGAACTATTGTTTGATGAAAAGGCGCTTGAGCTAGAGCAAGCCATACCTCAAAATAATATCAGCAAAATAAACAATGAGTATTATTATCTGGCATCTGCTTCAAGATATTACAATATGGATTTAGAAATAAAAGATTTTATTAAAAAACATCAAAAATGTAATATAATTAATATTGGTGCAGGCTTAGATACTTCTTATTACAGGATCAAAAGCAATACAGCAACTTTTTACGAAATTGATCTGCCCCCTGTTATTGCAGAAAGAGCTAGGTTAATGCCAGCACAAGAAGACGATATTTACATTGAAGGTTCTTTTTTAGATGTCGATGAGTGGATCAAAGGTATAAAAGATAAAAATCTTCCAACTTTATTAATTATCTCAGGTGTTTTTTATTATTTTAAAAAAGAAGATGTTGATGGGTTTTTTCTTAAAATAAAAAATAAATTCAGCTTGCTAGAAGCTGTTTTCGACTGTACCAATCAATTAGCCCTGAAAATATCAAACAGATATGTGAGAAAGACAGGAAATAAAAATGCTCCCATGTATTTTTATATCAGCAATATCAATGCTTATTTGAAACATCTCGATCTCAATATGAAGTTAGTAAAAGAATATATGATGTATCATTATTCGAAAAAAATATTAAAAAAAGCTTCCTTCGTTACTAAAGTAAATATGACTATTTCAGATTTATTTAAAATGGTCAAAATTGAGCGCATAAAAATAAATTAAAATACCCATAAAAATTTATTTCATGGCACTCATTACTATTTGCTGGTGAAGTTATCTTTTATGTGTAGAGCAAACTGACATTTATCAAGAAGTGGGTGAAATTATGATGAAAGAAAAGGTAAAACTGACGGGCATCCCTAAAACCTTGCTTATACCCTTGAGAGCAAGATACTTAGAAACGAAGAAACAAAATGGAATTATAGATGATCCCAAGACAGTGGAAATATTGGATCAAATAGAATATGATTTCACTGGAGAGAATAAAAATGATGTTTCTATGGGTTCACAACTTGGAGTAGCCATCCGTACAGAGATATTAGACGAAGGGGTAGGTAAGTTTCTTGAAAAAAATCCGCACGGTGTTGTTGTAAATCTTGGTTGTGGTCTTGATACTCGTTTTCATAGAATTGATAATGGCAGCGTCTTTTGGTACGATCTTGATGTTCCTGAAGCGATTGAGTTAAGGAAAAAATTTTTTGATGAAACGGACAGATTCAAGTTTATTTCAAAATCAGTAACAGATTTCTCTTGGTTGGAATTATTACCCACAGATAAACCTATTCTTTTTGTTGCGGAAGGTTTATTTATGTATTTTGAAGAAAGTAAAATAAGAGAAATTTTTGCTAAAATAAGAGAGACTTATCCTGACTCAGAAGTATTATTTGAAGCAATGTCGCCTTATATGGCAAAAAACACAGAAAAACACCCTGATATGAAAGGACATAGTGCGAAATTCAAGTGGGGCATAAAGACAGGATCAGATCTAGAAGATTGGAATCAAGGCATAAATTTTATTGAAGAGTGGTATTATTTTGATAGACACAGAGAAAAACATCCTTTTGTTTTCAAGTTGTTGTCTTTAATCCCTGCTTTCAGAACAGGAATGAAAATAGTGCATATCAGTTTTAATAAAACCACATAATAAGTCGTTTAACTTGGCTCTATTTATTGGTCGGTGAACTCACCGTGGCATTGCTGCATAAATCAACCCCTCTATCATCATGTAATGAATAAGAAACATCAGGACAGGATGGATGGTGTAAGATGACTTGGTTTTGCGACACGCCGGGTCATGCAAGTACCTGTCGCGCTAAAGGAGTGTTATGAACAAACTAGCTTTTTTTGTAACTGCTGTGAGCTTGGCAGTTGTCACACTAGTAGCAAATCCCAGTTTCGCTGAAAACAAGCCGGTGGTTGTCTCGTCCAAGATTGATACTGAAGGTACTTTGCTGGGCAATATGATTATGCTCAGTCTGGAAGCCAATGGCATTCCGGTACGGGATAAATTGTCTCTGGGAGGACTGCCGATTGTACGTAAGGCATTGATTGCGGGTGAAGTGGATATTCTACCCGAGTACACTGGCAATGGTGCTTATTTATTTGAAAATCAGCAAGAGGCACCAGAGTGGAAAAACCTTGAACAAGGTTGGGAGCGAGTTAAACAACTGGACTATGAGGTGAATAAATTAGTTTGGTTGAAGCCTGCCCAAGCTAATAACACCTATGCTTTAGGGGTGCGTTCCGATGTGGCTGAGCCCAATCAACTCAAAACTATGTCTGATTTTGGCAAATGGGTAGCAGGTGGGGGTGATGTCAAATTAATTGCCTCTCAAGAGTTTGTCAATTTTGCGGGGGCTTTACCCGAGTTTGAAAAAGTTTACGAATTTAAAATGAAGCCTGAGCAGATGATTGTGGTCGCAGGTGGTGATACAGCTAATACTATTAAAGCTGCCGCAGCACAAACTAATGGCGTGAATACAGCGATGGTCTATGGTACAGATGGTGCCATTGAGCCAGCAGGTCTGGTGGTCATGGAAGATGATAAACAAACTCAAATGGTTTATTCACCCGCTCCAGTAGTACGTGAAGCTGTATTAGAAGTTTATCCACAAATTGAAGCAATTTTAGCGCCTGTGTTTGATTCGCTAGATGCACCTACCTTGCGTGTTTTGAATGCGCGTATACAAGTTGATGGCGAAATGTCCAAAGCAGTAGCTAAATCTTATCTGAAAGAAAAAGGCTTTATCGAGTAAGTATCACTACGATCTAATATTCAAAATCTACTGAATTCTCTCCCTTATGAAAAGGGCGAAAGCGCTTGCTGTTGCTTGGCGGCTTGCTTAAGCTGTCATATTCAGAACAGGGGGCTTTAATGATTACCAAACCCGTAAAACGTGTCGATCCTGTCGCTTTGCTGTTTTTTATTCTTAGTTTTATTAGTGTGTTCAGTTTCGCTTTTATTAATGTTAAACCAAATCGTATCGCTGCGGGTGAGGGCAAGTTTATTAGTGATTTGCTGGATCAGCCTATTATTTACTTATTGATATTGAGCTTTGTCGTGTGGGCGTTTGTGAATATGTTTGCCTCACACAGCAAGTTAGTACGCTTTTTCTCAGCTAATATGGTTTTATTTTGTTTGATTCTTGCTGTGGGTCTGACGGCTACGCACTTTGCCATTAAACCAGCCGTGCGTGTCACACCTTCCACCTGTTTTTGGGTGGTATTCAGTGTTTTTTGTTTGTCTATAACCGATGCTTTGGTGCGTTTTAAGCTGCGTCCTTGGCAAAGAATCGCTTATTTATTGGGCTATCTATTAGCGGGCTTTGCTGTATTGAGTTCTGGTTTATTAGACAAGCTGGCTGTTATGCAGGAGTTTCATGCGCGAACTGAGCAATTCTGGGCAGAAGGGTTGCGCCATTTACAGCTAAGTTTGGGTTCTTTGTTGATTGCTTTATTACTCGGTTTGCCTTTGGGTATTGGATGTTTTCAAGTACCTAGAATGCGTAATATTGTCTTACAGACATTAAGTCTGGTTCAAACTATCCCCAGTCTTGCTTTATTTGGCTTGCTCATGGCGCCTTTAGCTTGGTTGGCCGCCCATAGTGATTGGGCGCAAGCTATGGGTATTCGTGGGATTGGTGTTGCTCCGGCTTTGATTGCACTCATTATGTATAGCCTTTTACCTATAGTGGCTAATACGGTGGTTGGTTTGGAAAATGTATCACCTGCGGTGCGCGAGGCAGCTAAAGGTATGGGTTTAACCCAATTACAGCGCTTGTTTCAGGTTGAATTGCCACTGGCTTTGCCGGTGATTCTAACAGGTATAAGGATTGTATTAGTACAGACGATGGGTTTGGTCACTGTAGCGGCATTAGTGGGGGGCGGTGGTTTTGGAACTTTTGTGTTTCAAGGCTTGGGACAAACCTCTACCGATCTTATTTTATTAGGTGCTTTGCCGACGGTGTTTTTAGCTTTTGTGGCTGCTATTGTGCTGGATGCCTTGGTTGCTGGTCTGAATAAAGCTTGGGAGAATTCCTCATGAGTATGATTTCAATTCGTCATGTTTCCAAGCGTTATGACAGTGTGACGGTGGTAGATAAAGTCAGTCTGGAGATTGAGAAAGGCAGTATTACTGCAATTGTTGGTACTTCAGGTTCGGGTAAATCAACTTTGTTGCGCATGATTAATCGCTTGACTGCAATGAGTGAAGGCGAAATCTGGATTGATGGCAAAAATATTATGCGTCAAGCAGTTAACACCTTGCGGCGTGGTATCGGCTATGTCATACAGGGACATGGTTTGTTCCCGCATCGCACAGTGGCACAAAATATCGCCACCGTACCAAGTTTACTGGGCTGGAGCAAAGCTGAGATTGACGCTCGGGTCAATGAGCTATTAAAGCTGTTTCACCTAGAGCCTTCCCGTTATGCCCACAAATTTCCGCATCAATTATCCGGCGGCCAACAACAACGGGTGGGTGTTGCCAGAGCACTAGCGGCGCGGCCACAAGTCTTATTAATGGATGAGCCTTTTGGAGCACTTGATCCAGTTATTCGCACTAAAGCACAGGAAGACCTACTCGCTATTCAACAGCAATTTGCTATTAGCATTTTATTGGTCACGCATGACATGGATGAAGCTTTCTTATTGGGTGATCGTATTGCGGTTATGGATAAAGGCAGCCTGATTCAATACAGCCGTCCTCGGGATATTCTGTTAAAACCGGCGAATGATTTTATTGTGCAATTGACAGGTACTTCTGAGCGAGCTTTGAAATTAATGTCTTTGTATCAAGTGCAAGATTACCTTGATCCTGCTCAAACGGACTCGCCAATCTCCCTTTCTCATACCACTTCGCTACGTGAAGCCTTGTCTACCTTAACTTGGCAAGGAGAGACAGTAGCCAAAGTAGTGAATGCGCAAGGAGAAAACATCGGCACTATTCACCTACAGCAAATTCTGGCAGCGGGGCAAGCTAAGTGAAACGTTTAAGTTTCTTAGCTTGGCTATTCCGCGCCTTTTTATTACTACTGTTTGGGGTGCTGGTGTTTAAAACAGAGTGGCTCAAGCGTTGTTTTGAGCCTTTGGCACGTTCGGGTGAGCCGGTGATTTACAGTCAGGACAGTATAAGTTCACTGACGCTACAACATTTAGAATTGGTATTAATGTCTTTGCTCATTAGTGCTGTGTTGGGCATTGCGGCGGGGGTTTTTGTGACTCGTCCTAGTGGGCAAGCTTTTTTGCCCTTATCTCGTGCGATTGTCAATATGGGGCAAACCTTTCCGCCTGTCGCGGTATTGGCTTTGGCCGTTACGGTCGTCGGCTTTGGTCTATATCCAGCACTGATTGCTTTGGCTCTATATGGTCTATTGCCCATTTTTGAAAATACGGTGGCTGGTTTAAGCAATGTGAATCGTGCTGTGCTTGAGGCGGCTGATGGTATGGGTATGTCCAGCCAGCAGCGTTTGTGGAATGTGGAGTTACCCTTGTCCATGCCATTATTGGTGGAAGGTATTAAGGTGGCGACGGCTATTAATATAGGTACGGCTACCATTGGTTCAACCGTAGCAAGCAAGTGTTTGGGTGAAGTCATTATTGCTGGTTTGTTAGTCAATAATATGGCTTATGTCTTACAAGGTGGTTTGATTGTAGGTTTAATGGCAATTTTGATCTATGACGCTTTAAATTTATTTCAGGCTTATTTGGCAAAGCGTACTGGTGCACAGTAGTCCTTTTAAGCCAGCTTGACGATGTGTGCTGTATTCATCGAAAAATACCTAAAAGCGTTCCAGCTCAGGAAAAGCTAATTGACCCTGATGGACGTGCATAGCACCAAACTCCGCGCAGCGGTGTAGGGTAGGGATGGCTTTTTCTGGATTAAGCAGACGTAGCGGATCAAATGCCGCTTTAATCGCATGAAATTGGGTCAACTCCAAACGATTAAACTGAGTACACATTTGATTGATTTTTTCCATGCCTACGCCATGTTCCCCGGTAATAGTGCCACCGACTTGCACACACAGCTCCAATATTTTACTGCCAAATTGCTCTGCGCGATGTAGCTCATCTGCCTGATTCGCATCAAATAAAATCAGTGGATGTAAATTACCATCGCCTGCATGAAAGACATTGGCAACACGCAGTCCAAATTCTGCTGACATCGCTTGCATGGTTTGGAGCACTTCGGGTAAGCGTTTACGAGGAATGGTACCATCCATGCAATAATAATCTGGCGAAATGCGCCCTACTGCCGGAAAAGCGGATTTACGTCCTTTCCAAAAAATCATGCGTTCTTGTTCATCTTTCGCTATTCGCACCTCAGTTGCACCGCTTTGTAGCAGGATGTGGCGAACCTCTTTAGTTTGTTCGGACAACTCTGCATTCACACCATCTAGCTCACATAATAAAATGGCTGCTGCATCCAGTGGATAATCTGCTTTTACAAAAGCTTCTGCGGCTAAAATAGCAGGCTTGTCCATCATTTCCAAACCTGCGGGAATAATACCAGCCGCTATAATATTGCCTACAGCTTCTCCTGCTTTGACGACATCGGCAAACGCAGCCAGTAAAACTTGAGCACCTTCTGGTTTAGGTAATAATTTGACCGTAATTTCCACCATAATGCCCAATAAACCTTCCGAACCATTCATTAAAGCCAGCATGTCATAACCAGGGCTATCCAGTGCTTGTGAGCCGATGGTGAGTAATTCTCCTTCAACAGTGACCAGCTTGATTTGCAGAACATTATGCACAGTCAGGCCGTATTTTAAGCAGTGCACACCACCTGAATTTTCCGCCACATTACCGCCAATGGTACAGGCAATTTGTGAGGAAGGATCAGGCGCATAATACAAGCCTAAGGCGTCAACAGCTTGGGAAATCGCTAAATTGCGAACGCCTGGCTGTACTCTGGCGGAGCGATTCTGTAAGTTAATTTCTAGTATCTGATTGAATTTTGCCAAGCTGAGTAATAAACCCTCTGCGTGAGGTAAAGCACCGCCTGATAAGCCAGTACCTGCACCGCGTGCTACGACCGGCACTTGCAAACAGTGACAAATACGCATAATGCTTCGTACTTGCTCAATGGTTTCTGGCAAGGCTACCAGCAAAGGCGTTTGGCGATACACCGATAAGCCGTCGCACTCATAGGGCGCTAGTTCTTCGGGGCGACTTAGAAACAAGTGAGCGGGTAATTCTGCTTGTAAAGCTTGTAATAAGTGGACTGTGGGTAGTGTCATGGTCATGCTAAATCTCTGCTCGTTCAGATAGGCTACTTTGCCGTTTGTCCGGGAAATCAACCCTTTTCCTCTAAAGTCTCTCCCGTAGCAATATTAACTCTGGATTAATAACAGATGCTACTCAGGATAGCATCTATTCACTTTGCGGAGATGCCATGAAAAGATACCGTATTGCTGCTGTTGTATCCGGTGCATTAATGGGAATGGCCAGCCAAGCACATGCCCAAGTACATGCTCTAAATGATCAACCTTTCCCGGCTGCTTCTCAGTACCGTTATGACCATAACAATGCTCCAGCCGCTCAATTACCGGCGCCATTGCCACTTGCCAAACCAACAGTGCCTTCGGTGCCTGTTTCTGCTGGCCTGCGTATTATACCTGAATCAGGTAATCCCAAAGCAGCAGTTAACCCGGTTGCACTTGAAGAAGGTGCGTCGGGAGAAGCTGGACAAGCAAAATTTAAGATGGCTGCTTATGTTAAGCCTAAGCCCAGATTGCATAAGCCGGTTGCACCTATTGTATGGCGTCCGGTGGATACAGCTATTAGTGCCACCCCTTACAAGCCGGCTTCTGCCCCCGGACAGCCCACTTGGCGACAGCGAACAACTAATCAACCATTAGCACAGCAGAAAAAACAAGCCGCAGCCGAACGCAAGCGTGCCTTGAGATTGCAACAGCAAGCAAAGCAAGCCAGCAAACAAGCGGCTATACAACGCGAGCGTGCCTTGCAACTACAAAAGCAAGCCAATCAGGCCAATAAACGGGCATTGATGCGTCAGCAATTAGTTATGGCTGAGCAACAGCGCGTCAAGCAGTTACAAAAACAAGCTGCACAACTCAGGCGACAAAACCTGTTAAAACAGCGGCAACAACGCCTCGCCTTGCTAAAAAAACAACGGCAACAGCAGCGTTTGAAACAACAAGCCCAACAGCAGGCACGTCAGCAACAATTGCGTCGTCAGGCTCAATGGCGTATCCGACAGCAAAAACAACAACCAACTGGCAGCCAGCCAAGCAGCCGCGTTGTAACGCATCCACAGGCTTCTCGCCAAGCCAACCAAGCTAAAACTTGGTATCAGCCCAAGATACCTGCACATTATCAACCAATGCGGCACATCCCACAGCAGCCTATGTGGTATAGCCCTAAAGTACCGGCGAAGTATCAGGGCACTTTGTCAGGCACTCAAAAAGGCGGCTCAAGTGCGGAGCAACAGGCACGACAATTATTGGCACAACAACGTGCACACCGGCAGCAAATGCTTGCTTTACGGCAGCAGCAAGCTACCCGGGCAGTGCCTGTACAAGGTGTCGCAGGTCGAGTAGCGCCCTCGCAATCCCACTCAGCGCAGCAAACACAACAACAACGTGCCCAACAGCAACGCTTGCTACAGCAAAGACGAGTTCAACAACAGCGTCTTCAGCAACAACGTCTGCAACAGCAAAGGCAGCGTCAAGCACAGCAACGCACCCAACAGCAGCGTTTACAACAGCAAAGACAAGGCCAAGCACAGCAACATGCGCGCCAGCAAGCAGGACGTACAGCAGTAACTCCCGCTCAGAGTGGCGCGACCCGCGCACAACAGGCACAGCTAAGCCAATTGCAACAACAGCAATTATTATTAATGCAGGCTATGCAGCAAAACAATATGTATAACACGCTAGCAGGCGCTATTCGTGATCAGGGGGCTATGCACGTGCGCAATATTAATGAAATGTCCGCGATTCAAGGTTGTGCCATTACCGGAAATTGTCGTGTGGTCAGACGCTGAGCTTGGTCGCTATTGGTTTGCTAGCCTGCTCGGATTAAGCAGTAGAATCAGCGCATGTGGCGCAGCGAGCACAAAAAATGCAGGAAACACCCGTGTTAAGCCTTGCATTGAGCTAAGAGCAGCAACAGCAATGGCAGGAACTACAAACCTTGCAACTGCAATACATGCTGATCTTACAAGCTATGCAACAAAAGCAAATGATGGGTGACATGGTGATCAGTGCTATGCGGGACAACGGTGAACGTATTACACGCGCTATAGAGACACAGAGCAAGATTAATGCTTGCTCTATTGCGGGTAATTGTGAAGTAATCTTTGTGCCTGAGTTTAAATAATCAAGCTCAAACACTACCTGCTGCTCAAACGAAATGCTTTAGTAGCAGGCAGTGTCTGCGTGTATTAGACGAAAGCTAAGGTTCAAGCGTAAATGACTGGTTAGCGGGTGATATTTCACTCGCGTCGCCAAGTTGTTGTGTCTGCTTTATCTTCCAGCACTATTCCCTGTGTTTTCAGCTCCTCACGAATACGATCAGAAGCAGCCCACTCCTTATTGGCTCGCGCTTGCAAACGTTCTTGTACCTTGGCTTCAATGTCAGCATCACATAGATTACCTTTATTATGGCCTTTGAACCAGTCTTCAGCATTGCTTTCCAACAAGCCAAGGTAGGCGCTTAGTTGTTGTAATAATGCCCCTAGTTTGGCGGCTTCGTTTACTTGTTGTTCGCCGCGTAAACGATTGATTTCCCGCGCCAGATCAAACAAAACAGCAATCGCTCCAGCCGTATTAAAATCATCGCTCATAGCTGCGTGGAAGCGCTGTTCATAAGGTGTGTTCGGTGTTGCGGCTGCTTTAGGTAAATCGCGTAAAGCGGTATATAAGCGTGTCAAGGCTGCCCGTGCCGCATCAAGCTGTTCTGTACTGTAGTTCAGCGGGCTGCGGTAATGACTATTGAGCATGAAGAAGCGGATTTCTTCAGCTTTATACTGTTGTAATACTTCGCGTATGCTAAAAAAGTTGTTCAATGACTTGGACATCTTCTCGTCATTGATGCGAATAAAGCCATTGTGCATCCAATAATTCACATAGCTGTGTCCGCTGCAAGCTTCGCTTTGTGCAATTTCATTTTCGTGATGCGGGAATTGCAAATCTTGCCCACCACCGTGAATATCAAAATGATTACCTAATAGCTGCATAGACATGGCCGAGCATTCAATATGCCAACCAGGGCGGCCTTTGCCCCAGGGCGAGTCCCAAGACGGCTCATCGGGTTTGGCTGCTTTCCATAGCACAAAGTCCAAAGGGTCATCTTTGACTTCATCCACTGCAATGCGCTCACCGGCACGTAAGTCTTCCAGCTTACGTCCAGACAATTTGCCATAATCAGTAAATTTGGAAACATCGTAATAGACATCACCATTGCTGCCCACATAAGCGTAGGATTTGTCAATCAGTGTTTGAATCAGTGTCAACATATCCTCAATATGACTCGTGGCACGCGGCTCATAGGTGGGTGGCAAAATACCTAAAGTGTGCGCATCTTCGTGCATGGCATCAATAAAACGTTGCGTCACGGCTGTAAAAGGCTCTGCGTTCTCATTGGCGCGCTTGATAATCTTATCGTCAATATCAGTAATATTACGCACATAAGTCACTTCATAGCCTGCCGCTTGTAAATAGCGGTACACCATGTCAAATACCACCATAACCCGAGCATGTCCGAGGTGACAGTAGTCATACACCGTCATACCGCACACATACATGCGCACCTTGCCAGGCTCTATGGGTGTAAAAGACTCTTTGCGATTACTCAAGCTGTTATAAATGGTCAACATAGGTGTAGTTCCTGGGCTAGATAATGGCGTTGGAGTGTGTTTTTGCCGGTTTAGCTTTAGTCTACCAGCTTGCTCAAAATAGCTGCGCCGTGACTTAAGGTTTTATGTACTGGACAGCGATCGGCTATTTCTAATAAGCGTTGGCGTTGTTCCTGAGTGAGGTCGCCGACTAGGGTTATATCACGTTCAAATACGCTTTGTTTATTGCTGTCGCGGCTATGGCGCAGATGGACAATGGTATCTTCCAAAGGCCATTTTTTGCGGTCAGCATACATGCGCAAGGTTATAGCAGTGCAAGCACCCAAAGCCGCCTTCAGGTACTGATAAGGTGTAGGTCCCAAATCTTCACCACCTAAAGGTACGGGCTCATCGGCCACCATTTCATGATCCCCTGCTTTAATATCGCAGGTATAGCCTTGCTTGTTTCTCAAACGGACAACAACACCATGCGGGTCTGTGTAGTTACTCATCTTTTTCTCTCTAGTCAATAAGGCAGCAATATAGCTTGGATGGTAGCGGAAAGGCGAGTCTCCTGCTAGGGTTTAGCATAGCCTATTAGGGAGAAAAACAATCATGTCGATGATAAACAAGGGCTTTCTATCGATAGGGTTATTACTTTGGGTGCTGGGCGGCTTAAGCGCTTGTACCTCAGCTAAAGTCATGCCCGGTAAACAAGCGCGCGAACCTCAATTAATTCAATCGCCAGTGTTTCAGGCTAGCGATGGTACGGATTTATATGCACGCGCTTGGCTGCCAAAGAAGCAGCCAAAAGCAGTGATTTTACTATTACATGGTTTCAATGAATACAGCGGTGCGTTTGATGAAGTAGGGCAAAGCCTTGCCCAAAAAGGTATCGCTGTCTGGGCGTATGACCAACGTGGTTTTGGGCGTTCGGCTTATCGTGGTTTGTGGTCGAGTGCGGAGCAAATGGCACAGGATGCGGCTGAAATGGCAAGGCTATTAATACAGCAATATCCTCAGCAATCCATTTATTTACTGGGAACTTCTATGGGCGGCGCGGTGGCTTTGCTGGCGGCTAATAAACTAGCCGAGGTTGAAGCTATTAGCAATAGCTTCCCTAGCAATACAACTCAAGCATCTGTTGCTGGTGTTATTTTATCTGCACCTGCTGTATGGACAAGTGCTACCCAGCCTTTTTATCAACGCTGGGCTTTAGAAATAGCAGTAAAGTTTGTACCCGGTTGGGCACCGACGGGTGAAAGTTTAGGAATCCGTCCTACTGATAATGTGGCCTTACAACGCAAAATCTGGAGTGACCCTTGGATGATACGGGAAGGCTCACGTATGGATACAGTGGCAGGTTTAGTGGATTTAATGAATAAGGCATTTGCCGCAGCAGACCAGTTAAAAGTCCCGGTTTTGCTTTTATATGGCGATAAAGATGAATTGATTCCCCCAGAGCCGATTGATCGGCTTTGGGAACGTTTACCGAAAACACAGTCAGCAACACAACAAAAGCGTTATCCGCAAGGTTGGCACATGCTGATGCGCGATTTACAGGGCGAAACCGTTTTGCAAGATATTGCCGCTTGGGTGTTATCAATTCGTGGGTAACTCGGTTCAGTGATGATATTAGTCGCTGAATGGGAATCGCTAAAAACCTACTTTTGCTATTTGATGGAGACGATAAATGGTATTTGAGTTCGCATTTAAAGTCGTATTGCAGCGAAACTTGCTGTATTAATGGAGCGTTTTAAAAAAAATGGGTTTTTTATCTCAAGCATTTTACTCATCAGTTGTTGGTATTCTTTATTGGTGTTGACTTGCTTCTTGTATTAGAATAGCGGCTGCTAAATTAACGTTTAATCTCAAAGAGGAATTATTATGAATAAATCATTCAAGCAAACCATTGTTGCCTGTGCATTAGCGTTTTCAGCTTTTTCAGCATTAGCAGCAGATTTCACCCTAAAAGTTCAATCATCTGACCCGTCGGGTGATAAGAATTTCCAAGTGCAAAAAGAGTGGGTTGAAAAACTCAAAAAAGATTCTGATGGCCGCCTGGAAATTGAATTATTACCGGTTGGCAGTATTGTTAAACATACCGAAACCTTGGATGCCATCAAAACCGGTATTATTGACGGGCACTTAACCGCGACTGGTTATTTTTCTGGTAAAGATCCAGCGTTCGGTTTAATCGGTAATATGGTCGGTGCTTGGTCCGATACCTCACAATTACTCGATTATATGAATAACGGTGGTGGCAATGCGTTACTCACAGAATTATACAAACCTTATGGTATTAAATTTGTTGGTGCATCAACGACTGGGGTTGAATCTTTTGTTTCTAAAAAACCGCTTAATGGTGTTGCTGACTTAAAAGGCTTGAAATTACGTGCCCCTGAAGGTTTGGTACAACAAGTTTTTGCCGCTGCTGGAGCAGCACCGGTTAACTTACCGGGTTCAGAGGTGTATACAGGCTTAAGTAAAGGCGTGATTGATGCGGCGGATTACACCGTGTTCTCAACTAACCACAGTGCAGGCTTAAATGACATTGCACCACATCCAGTGCAACCAGGTTTTCACTCATTACCGTTGATTGATATGTCAATCAGTCAGAAAAAATGGGAAGCTTTGCCAAAAGATTTACAAGATTTGTTAGCACAATCAGTGAAAGACCTAGCGGTAAATATTACTACGCAATTAAAAGAAGCAGATAATAAAGCAGTTGAAGAAGCCAAGAAAAATCCAAAAATTACCATTCACGATTGGTCACCGGATGAACGTAAAAAGTTCCGTGCTATTGCACAAAGCCAGTGGGAAGTATTTGCTAAGCGTTCTCCCAATGCCCAAAAAGTCTATGATTCAGTTACCAGCTATCTAAAAGATAAAGGTTTATTGTAATTGTTATCTTAGTAAAAAAATGCAGGGGGACGAGATGATCTTTGTCTCCCTCTATTTCGCATGAAAACGAGAATAACGGTTATGGTAGAAAATAAAGCAGTCCAAACTCGATTGGATAAGTTAATTGCGTGGTTAGGCGAGAAATTAAGTTTAATCTTTCTCTTTATTGTCGTGATTTCTTTTTATGAAGTATTTATGCGTTATGCCTTTAACGCCCCGACGATTTGGGTACATGAAACGGCAGCCTTTTTAGGAGGTGGCTTATTTGTTTTTGGCGGTTCTTATGCCTTGGCAACTGATAAACACGTTAGGGTTGTTTTGTTTTATGATAATGTTCGCCCTAAAACAAAGGCTTATCTGAATATTTTTCATCATATTATGGGTGTTATTTTTTCAGTAATGATGACTTGGGCCGGGTATTTGATGGTCAAAGACTCTTGGTTTGCGCCTTGGGGTGAGCTGCGTTTGCAAACGTCTGCAACGGCTTGGAATCCTCCCTTTCCCGCTTACTTAAAAGCCATTATTTTTGTCACAATGATTGTTTTAACTATCCAGTTTATTCTGCATCTAATAGCAGAAATCAGACGCTTGTCCAGTGGCTATTACAGCCAGTTGGAGGATGAGAATGTTTGAATTATCCAGCCTAGGCATTGGCTATGCCAGCTTACTAATGTTGATTTTAATGATAGCTTTATTGCTAACAGGTATGCAGTTGGCATTTGTCACGGGGGTGGTGGCGTTATTCTTTTTATTTGCTTGGTTTGGAATGGACGCCGTGCCTTTGGTGACTAGCCGCATGTACAGCTTTGTGACCAGTTATGTGTTCTTAGCCGTACCGATGTTTGTGCTAATGGCGGCATTGCTTGACAGAACGGGAATTGCCCACGATTTATTTGAAGCAATGCGTTTATTTTCCCGACGTTTACGGGGTGGAGTTGCCGTACAAACTTTGTTAGTGGCTGTTATACTTGCCTCAATGTCCGGGGTTATCGGTGGTGAAACAGTATTGCTTGGTTTGTTGGCATTGCCACAAATGTTACGTATTGGTTATGACAGAAAACTGGCTATTGGAACTTGTTGTGCTGGTGGCGCGTTGGGAACGATGTTGCCCCCGAGTATTGTATTGATTATTTATGGCTTAACTGCTAGCGTTTCCATTGGTGATTTATTTAAAGCCGCCTTTTTACCTGCTGCGATTTTAGCTTCATTTTATATCGTTTATGTTTTAATTCGTAGTTATCTTAATCACGATTTAGCCCCTTTACCGACAGCAGAAGAAATAGCTGAAAGTAAAGCCAAAAATATTAATTATTTTAAGGCATTATTTTTCCCCATATTATCGATTGTTATTGTCTTGGGTAGTATTTACGGTGGTGTTGCATCAGTTACCGAAGCTTCAGCCTTGGGTGTGGTTGGCATTATGTTAAGTGCCTTGATTCGTGGGGAATTGACTTGGATGGTGCTCAAAGAAGCCGCTCTTGCCACGATGCGAACTTGTGGAATGATTATTTGGATTGGTATTGGAGCGAGTGCACTGGTCGGTGTTTATAACCTAATGGGTGGTATTAAATTCGTTGAGCAACTGATTTTATCATTAAGCAATGGCGTACCGATGACAACTTTGCTGATTATGATGGCGATTTTATTTTTATTAGGTATGTTTTTGGATTGGGTCGGTGTTGCCTTATTGACTATGCCAATTTTTGTGCCGATTATTAAAAGTTTGGGTATGGATCCTGTATGGTTTGGGGTGGTTTTTTGTATGAATATGCAGGTTGCTTTTTTGTCGCCACCTTTTGGCCCAGCGGCTTTTTACTTAAAATCAGTAACGCCACCTGATATTTCTTTGGGATTAATTTTCCGTTCACTTGTGCCGTTTATTGCTTTGCAGGTTGTTGCGCTCTCTTTGTTGATCTTATTCCCACAACTGGCGTTATGGTGGCAATAATAGCTGAGCAAATTATTGTTATGGGGGTTTCCGGTTGTGGGAAAAGCACTGTTGGGCAAGCGCTTGCCAAGCGGCTTAGCTATCCATTTTATGACGGTGATGATTTTCACCCTAAAAAAAATATTGAAAAAATGCAACAAGGGACTCCGCTAACCGATACTGACCGACAAGGTTGGCTAGAAACACTGAATAAAGTCTTATTATCGGAATCTAACGGTGTAGTTTTAGCGTGTTCAGCGCTCAAACCTGATTATCGGCAGACCCTAATTAGGCACTTGGAAAGGCCGCTATTTGTGTACTTAAAAGGCGATTTTGATGAGATTTGGGTGCGACATAAAAACCGTAAAAATCATTATTTTCAAGGTCGAGCAATGCTACAGAGTCAGTTTGATACTTTGATTGAACCGGCGGGGAATAATGTAATTACGGTAAGTGTTACATTGAACGTAAAAGAGATTGTCGAAAAAATTTGTCGGGTATTACAGGGTAAAAATTAATTAAAAAAGCTGAAGGTAAAAATAATGATAAAACAAAATGCAGATTTTGGTTTAATCGGATTGGGTGTAATGGGTAAAAGCCTATTGTTAAATATTGCCGATCATGGTTATCGCGTTATCGGTTACGATAAGGACACCGATAAAGTGAAGGATTTAGCCGGTAGCGGTATTGTAGCCGTTGAGACTTTAAAAGATTTTGTACAGGGTTTGGCAAAACCACGCAAAATTATGATGCTGTTACCGGCAGGCGAAATTGTCGATAAAGTTATCGCTGAAATTACAGGTTTATTAGAAAAGGGTGATATTCTGATGGATGGTGGTAATACGTTTTTTAAGGATACCGAACGCCGTCAGAATGCTTTAAAACCAATAGGTATAGCCTATCTAGGTATCGGTATTAGCGGTGGCGAAGCGGGGGCAAGAAATGGTCCAAGTATGATGCCAAGTGGCAATCAATCCGCTTATCGACACATCGAGCCGATTTTAACGGCAATTTCAGCAAAAGCTCAGCATAAACCTTGTGTCGCTTATTTAGGTGAGGGTGGGGCAGGTCATTACGTCAAAATGGTGCATAACGGTATTGAATATGCACTAATGCAAGTGCTTGCCGAAGTTTATGACATTATGAAACGTGGCGTGGGGCTTTCCAACCAACAAATTAGCGACATTTTTGCCGATTGGAATGCGAAAAAATTACAGTCATTTTTATTGGAAATTTCAGTACCGTTACTGACGCAAAAAGACACCGATACCGATAGTGATTTAATTGATTTGATTTTGGATAAAGGTAAACAAAAAGGCACCGGTAAATGGACTTCACAAAATGCCTTGGATGTTGGTGAAGCCGTACCAATGATTGATGTGGCAGTGATTGCCAGAGCTTTATCAAGCGTTAAGGAGCAACGTTTGCTTGCGGCTGAACTTTTGCAGCAAGATTGTTATCAACCGATGAATAAAAAACATAAAAAAATCATCAAGCAACTAAAGAAAGCCACTTACTTTGCTTTTTTATTGGCTTATGCTCAGGGATTTGCACTGCTACAATCGGCAAAAAAAGAATATGGCTATACTTATCATTTGGCTGAGGTGGCGAGTATCTGGCGGGGTGGTTGTATTATCCGTGCCAAACTGCTATCGCTGTTTAAGCAAGCCTTTAGGAAAACACCTAGTTTGCCTAATCCGTTATTGGATGCGGCCATTGCAGCACAACTGAATAAGACGGAAAATCATGCTCGTACTACGCTGCTAGATGCTGTTCAATGTGGCCTCCCTGTTTTGTGTTTGGGGGCAGGTGTAGCCTACTTCGACAGTTATCGTTGCCCCACATTACCCGCCAATCTAATACAGGCACAACGTGATTTTTTTGGCGCTCATACTTATGAAAGAGTGGATAAAAAAGGTGTTTTCCATACGCAGTGGGAAAAATCATAAATTCGTCATGACACAAACAAGCAGTTTCCCGCTAGGTATGGCGGCATAAGGCAGCAGCGTCAGGGTCATGGCTTTGCGTGCGTTGAGGAGTGGGGCTAAACGTCGGTAGCGAAATCAACATCCACTAGTGGCAAGGTCAAGTGAGTGATGAGTGAAGCAGCCCAGTCGAATAGACACAGGGCTGCTGCTGTTTGTTGTGGATAGGATGAGTAGGACTCTCTGCTTTATTCAGTTTCAGTTTCAGTTTGAGGTTGAGTCTCACCTTCGCTGGCATTATCTGTATCTGTTATCACCGCTGCTGGCTCATCAGCAAGTTCAGCGTCTGCATCTATTGATGTTTCTGTTGCATCGATAGAAATATCACCTATCTCCATGGCTTCCAACTCTTTTTGCAATTGCATTAGCTCAGCAACTTCTTCTTCCGTCAAGGATTCCATAGTATTTTCATCCATGTCTTCGTCTTCCATGTCTTCCTCCATATACTCTTCGCTATCATCCTCTATCAATGGCATGACATCACTCAGGGTTGTGCCAATGAGCGTACTGAACTCGGCAAAGTCCATTTGCTTGCCATTCAGCTCGTAAGTATTGCCATTCATTTTTAGGTTCATGACGTACTTCATTTCGCCCTCAGGGATAATGAAGGGCTGACCTTGCAAAAATAAAGCAGCCATTGGGAACAAGTCACGGTCAAAGCTAAAATCAATTTCACCATGTAACATATTAGCCCAGTCTTGTGGCAGCAGCTCTTCCAAGGCTGCGACGCTGTCTAAGGTTTTGCCAGTGGGTTCACCCTTATAGTTCACACCAATAGCTAATGAGCTTTGCCCCAATTTGTTTTGCAATTTTAGGGAGGTATCTAGTTTGGATTCGCCGGCACGTAAAACTTCCTTAAATACAGTAGCAATGGTTTCATTGAGCAATGCCTCATCTTCAAACTCGTTTTCATCATTGGTTTGCAGTTTTTCCTCTAATTCTTCCAAAGCGGTAATATTGAGGCCTGCATAATTGAGCGTCATGATGACATCAGAGCTGGGCAAAAAGGGTGTCAGTAGTTCAGTTATATTGATTTGTAGGTTACCTTGACCTATATCTTCTGCATTGCGTTCATCCTTGCTTTGCAGCGTCAGATTAAAGCTAATAGGAACGGGTAATTCGTCTGAGCCAATACTAATCCCAGGAATGCTAATATCAGACTCATTGTAAATAATGTGGCCTGACTGATTAATACGCATGTTGTTTTTGCCTTTGACATTTTCTAGACTGAAACTGTCAGCCTGATTATCAAAGGACAGTGTGGTTTTGCCCATTTCTAGGGTACTAGGGACTTCATAAATAGCATCAGCGCCATTGCCTTGTACCTGCACACTGCCTTTGATACCTAGTGGAGCTAAGCTGAAATTACTTTCGTCATCCTGGTAATTAAGCGCATTGCTGTTAAAATCAAAAGCAGTTTTTCTGCCAAAGCCTTGTAATATGTCAACTGTAAACGGTGGTTTGTCTGCAAACCAAGCGCGTAATTGTGCTTGCACTTCGCTAGGCAAGTTGTCAGTTAACAGTTCTAATTTGGCCGCAGATACGCCAAAAGCTGAGGGTGAATCATTGCCCGGACGCCAGAGTAGCGGACCATGGGTAATCGCCAGTTTGAGCTCAATAGTTTGAGGTGCTTCTTCCGCAGTGGCAATCACAGGTTGAATATTAATAACACCTTCCGAGCCAAGAAAACCTTTTTTATAATCCTTCAAGCTGATTTTTACTTCATCGTCGAAGCCAAAGTTGGCTTCTTCAGGCAGATTATTGCGTAAGGCTTTATTGAAATAAGTATTGAACCACGCAATTCGTTCAGTCAGTTTTTCTTCTGTGGAATTGCTCAGCATACTGGTGGCAATGCCCCAGCCTAGGCCAAGGATAATCAATAGGGCTAGTATAGAAATAATGAGTTTTTTCATATTGAATAATTTTCTGTTGTTGCAATAAGTAGATTGTAGGATAGCAGTTTTTGTTTAAAAAGTATCAGAAACAGCTTTTGTTGCCTCCAGTACAACAGGGTGTACTCCGACCGTATTGTCACAGGTCTATCCGCTGCTTGGCTAAACGCCTTGGCAGGCGCGCGTAACTTGGTCATGGGACTAGTAAGGTCTGCATGATGAACTTTTCATAGCGTCTTTACCGCCTATTTAACTATGGGATACTAACGACACACTTTACATCCAGTCAATCAAAATCCATCAGATGGATCAAATCTAGTTTCAGCTTTGAGCGATGGTGGTGTAAAAGCTTGAGCAGTTTAAGGATTTTTCTGCTAAAAATACTGTCAATTGCTGTGCTTGAAACTAATATGGCAAAGGCTTATGGTGTTTTTAGCGTTCACAGTGATTTTTCCGAGCGGCGGAATCTAAGCGTATCGCTTGGTCTTAACATTTTTACAGGAGGTATTCGAACATGTACAACGCAACTAAAACTTTTCGTCCATTGATGCTGGCTTTAGCACTTTCTGCTTTGGGAGCATCTGCGGTGCAGGCTTCACCAAGTGACTTTTTCCGTGTCGTCAATGTGGCTCAGCGGGATATGCTGAACGTTCGCTCTGGCCCTAGCACTCACTACCCCCGCGTTTCGGCGATTCCTTTTAATGGCCGTACTATTTTGGCGACAGGCCGTGAGCAAGGTAAGTGGGTAGAAGTGAACTGGGGAGGCACAACAGGTTGGGTTCACCGTAAATTTATTTCCCGTATAAAAGCACCTGCCCAAGCCCGTCCGGTTGCTGCTGTAGTAGCAGCTCCAGCACCGCGCCCTGTGGCTGCTGCGCCTAGCCGTAAGCCAGTGCTTAAGGTTAATACAGACCATTGGCGTGATACCTATCGTTATGAAAACATGGATGCGGCGGTACAGCCTAAGTTTAAGCCTACCAATAAGTATCGTGTATTAGTGAAGCAGCACTAATCAATGCTTACTTGGCTCTCTTTTGAAAGACAAGAGAGGGTCAAGTTTAATAATGCTTTAATGTGTAGATTTGTTGGTCGTGATTTAGATGCGTTGAAAACTCTATTGTTGTACACTTTCAAATTTTACACTTAATTGAGGTTTTCTAATGGCCAGCGTACTCGTCAGTTGTCCAAACCCGGTGTCACCGGCAAGATCAGTGAAATGGCCATGAATGGTTCCGGTGTGCGTGATACCAGTCGGGTGCTGGGTATCAGTATGACCACTGTGATTGCCCATTTAAAAAGCTCTCGCCACCCTCAGTCTCACCGTTCCCCTTCGACAAAGTGACCGAACACACCGGGCTGGAGCTGGTTTGTGAGATGGATGAGCAATGGTCATATGTTGGCAGTAAGGCTAACCAACGTTGGTTGTGGTATGCCTGGTCACCGCACCTCAAAACCGTGTTTGCTTATGCTCTCGGCCCACGGCAGGACAGTGTATTAGCCACGCTACTTGAAAAACTGAAGGATGTTAGTTTTCGGCTGTATTGTACGGATGACTGGGGAGCTTATAAACGTTTACTGCCTAGGGAAAAACACCTGATCACCAAAAAATATACACAAAGTATTGAACGGCAAAACTTGAACTTTCGGACAAGGATCAAACGACTTACCCGGAAAACTATTGGCTTTTCAAAATCAGAGGAAATCCATGATAAGGTCATCGGAGAGTTCATTAATCGAGAGTTCTTTCAACGCATCTGAATCACTACCGATTTGTTTTTTCATTGATACCAATAAGCCCAGCCTTTTTCATAATACTCTAGCAGGGGGTGTGTGCTGAGTCGATTAATTTCGACAGGTAATCGCTGCATATCAGCAGAAAAGTAGAATAATTGCGTTAACATCGTTGGGCTAAGAAATTGGTGTTCATGATGTAGTTGTATCGCTTGCGGATTCAATTTGTGTCGTGAGGCCATGACAAATCCCCATTCACCGAAGCTGGGAATATAGGCGTGATAAGGTAGGGTAAACCATTGTTCCTGTTGTGCAGTTTGCTGCAAGGTTTTGTCAATTGACCAAAATGCTTTGCGCGCATACAAGGGTGAGGTTGCTTGAGTGACAATAATACCTGCTTGCGACGTGTGCTGTTTTACCAGTTGATAAAAGCTATCGCTGTATAAGCGCGATAGGCTGACATTATTGGGGTCAGGCAAATCAATCAGGATGAGGTCAAATAAACTGGTATTGTGCTCCAAAAACTTCCAGGCATCTGCATTGACAATATTCAGCTTAGGATTCTGTAAGGCATCTTGATTTAATTTGCGCAGTAAAGGATTTGCTTGAAATAATTGTGTGACGGCTGGATCAAGGTCAACCAAAGTAATCTGTTGGATACGTTTGTCGCGCAATAATTCACGCGCCGCTAGACCATCACCTCCCCCAAGGATCAAGACTTGTTCAACTTGATGTAATAAACCGAGTGCTGGGTGAACTAAAGATTCGTGGTAGCGGTATTCGTCGTAACTATCAAACTGCAAAGCACCATTAATATAAAAGCGAATACGTTGCTGGCGACGGGTAACCACTAAGCGTTGACTTTGGCTGTCCTTGGCATAAATGATTTCATCCTGATATAAACGGCTTTCCATCTGTGAGGTAAAGTGACCCGCATACACAAAACCTATTAGCAAGCTTAAAACGGCACTCGCTGCAAATAAGCTGAGGGAGCGTAAGTTTGGTAGCTTAGTTTTAAAGACATAGATAGCTAAGATGCCAATGGCGACATTGAGTAAACCAAATAAAAAACCCGTTTGTAGTAAGCCTAGTTGTGGTACTAAGACCAATGGGAATAGCAAGGCTGCTATCAATGCACCAATGTAGTCGGCAGTAAATACATTGGATACATTAATCTTTAACGAAGCATGTTCTTTGAGGATACGTAAAATGAGCGGTATTTCTATCCCCAGCATCGTTCCTAACAAAGCGACCAGCAAAAACAGCAAAGGGGTATAGTTATCTAATATGGCAAACGCGAAAAAGAGTATAGGCGCTGTTAAGCCGCCCAAAAAGCCAATTAGAATTTGCAGACGGATAAAGTTGGCAGGCAATTCTTTTTCTATATAACGCGATAGCCAAGAGCCTATTCCCATTGAAGTCATGAATAAGCCGATGACGAGCGAAAACTGGTAAATGGAGTCACCCAGCAAGTAGCTGGATAAAGTGCCTGCCAGCAATTCATAAACCAAGCCACAAATAGCAATAATAAATGTGGCAAACAATAGTGCTGCTTGTTGTTGAGTACTTTTGTCAGGCTTCACAAGTTAAGGTCTAATGGATGGGCGCTTTAATGAATAGCAGCAGCATAAATAATACCAAGAGACAATACAATCGCGCCGACGACAATACCTGATGCGATATTACCTTCTTCCGTGATTTTCTTTTCTAATGAAAAGGGAGTAAGGCGTTCCATCAGCCAAAGAGAGAGCATAAATAATATAAAGCCTAATACACCGTAGACCAAACTAGATACCAAGTGTTCTAGGCCGAGGTAAGTCATTGACATAAAAAATCTCCTTGAAATAAATAAAGTGGAATAAGTCGCTTATAATGGTTTGGCCTACTTGCCCATGTGGTAGCCGCCACTCCTGATACCAGCGCTGCCACTACGTACACTGGGACTGTCGTAATAAGTCTCTTGCAAGCCGACATTGTAATAAGTCATAGCTGCGGCGGAAGCCGTTAGTGCAAAGAAAATTAACATAATCCAACGAACCATTAATCATCCTCCAAGACTGCCTGCCAGCGACGCTCTTCAAAAATACTCTTAGCAAAGGGGCCAGCCAGTGACGCTATCAGGCTTATTATGAGCAGTATGACGAAATAAAAAGGGCTGACATAAGCTTGGCGAATACTTATTGTTAATTGAGTATTGGGTGGCATCGTCGAGTCCTGAATGCCACCTTCGACTTGCTGAATACCTAGAACATACTGTCCGGCTGCTGGCACTAGGAAGTGAGCTGTTGCTGTGCGGCTACCTTCTGTCCAGTAGCCATCACTATCCTTTCCTTCATAAAAAGAAATGTTTTTACCAAAGCTGTAAACAGGAGGTTCGCTTTTATTGTTTGGGATCAGTTGAACCTCGATATAAGACCAAGCATTGCTTAGATTACTGCTCATTTCCAATTCAACCAGTTGTTTGGGGTGATCAATCTGGAAACGCTCTGTCCATTTGCCTTCTTTTAATTCATTTGCCCCGATAGTAGTTTGGTAAACGGGTGAACCTGTGAAAAATAGCCAAATAATAGCGGCTATAACGGCTGCGACTAGAGCAAAAGGCCGAGCAGCCTGACTGAGTGGTTGCAGGAAGCGACTTTTATAAGGTTGTGCCGGGTGTTGGCTCTGAGGTTTATGATTGGGCGCTTCAAGTCCAAAGTCTTGATGAACCTTAGCGGCATCAAGGTATTCACCTTGGTAATACTCGCTTTCTGTTTCACTGCGGCTAAACTCAAAAAAATAAGGGGGTGCTATTGCTTCGATCATTTCAATGCTGTCACCGACTTGGGCGAACCAAGTTAATTCTCCAATGACAGCATGAATACGTGCGCGGGATTTTTCATACATTTGATATTGCTGGGAGCCCACCTTAAATTTAGTGCGCGGGGACAACTGCCAAAGATTGCAATCAGGCAAGTTACGAGTGCGATGGGAGAATAATAAATGCCCGCGATTATAAGTTAGCCAAGCATAGCCATGCGTGTTAGAAAATAGCAGCATATCGACCCAGTTATAATCCGCCGGATAATCACTGTCCTCCCAGGCTACCATGCCAATAATAATAAAGTCGATGCCTTTAATTTTGCCCTGTTGACCCAATTTAAACGGTGGACAATAGGGAGGTTGTTGCTCAGTGAAACGGGCGAGCAAAGCATAATTTTCTCGCACATCCATGATCGCACCACAGTAGCTACAATTTAAGGTGCGGATTTTGTGTCCACCACCATGTAACTTGAGCGGAGCGCCACAGTGCGTACAACGTATACTGCGTACTGTTGCTGTGCTAGCTGTCATGTATCCACCTTGATTTCAAAAGGATCTACCCATTTGCCCAGATAAGCCTGTACTTTGCCATTCAATGGGTATTCCAGTGTCAGCAGTTCAGAATGCTCACCAGATAAGTGTGCATAAGCAAAACGTTCTCCCCATTCAATGATTTCGGGTAGCTCACCTCGAAAGCCCTCACATTTGGCGAGTCCTTTTTCGGTTACCCACCACTTTTGATTGAAGAGTTTCAATGATTGCTCCAGTTTAAGCTTTTGGATACTGGGAATCTTGTTGGCGCTGTGTTTGAGGGCTTGGCGATGCTCAAAAGCAAAATCACCTTCATCTACACTTATCCAGATGCCCTGACCGCTGGAGTCTATTACCCACCACTCATCCCACAGGCCATAATGGTAGCTATAGCGAATATGGCCAACGGGTAAGTAGCTATATTGTAAGTATTGAAATGGCTGGTGCAGTTGAATCAAGCTGGGAAGCTCAGTCAGTACAGAATGGCTGCCTGCTGCGCGCACTTGCTCATCTTCTAGGAACAGGGTGGAGTTGCAGGAATCGCAGACTACCAACTTGCTGAAACGGAAATGATGCGCCAAGGCATCACCGCATTGTGGACAATTGAATGTTTTAGCTGTCATATCAGTCTATTGTTATAATACAGTATAGCTTTAGGCTCATCATAACAAAGACAGCCGCAAGTCTCTATGCTAGAGTCGGCTTAGTTAAGCTCAAAATAGCGCCAAGGTGTCAAGGTATTGTGTAAGTGTTTAACACCTGTGGCAAAATAGGCTGCATGCAAGCAGCAGATCCGCTATTTGATCCCCAAGATTTTCTCAAGACAGTGCCACATAAGCCTGGCGTGTATCGCATGCTGGGCAAGGCCGGTGAGATATTATACATTGGTAAGGCTAAGGACTTAAGGAATCGCCTTGCCAGCTATTTTCGTGGCACGATTGCTAACTCGCGCATTTTTTCTATGGTGCGGCAAATCTGTAAGATAGAAATCACCCTTACTGCAACAGAAGCTGAAGCCTTATTACTGGAAAGCAATCTGATTAAGCAATATGCACCGCGTTACAATATTCGTCTGAAAGATGGTAAGGGCTATCCCTATATTTATATTTCCACCGAGCAGGCTTATCCACGCATTCAGTTTTACCGGGGTTCACGTAAGTTGCCCGGTCAATATTTCGGTCCTTATCCCAGTGCTGGGGCAGTCAGTCAAACCTTGCACTTAATGAAAAAGCTTTTTAAAGCACGCCAATGTGAAGATAGCTATTTTGCCAATCGCTCGCGCCCTTGTTTGGAGTATCAGATCAAACGTTGCAGTGGCTCCTGCGTCGGTTTAATCAGCCAAGAGGATTATGCGCAGAGCATTCATCATGCGATACAGTTTCTCCAAGGGCGTACCCAGGAAGCAATTAGTGAATTGGTAGTGAAAATGGAGCGTGCTGCGGAACAGTTGAATTTTGAAAAAGCCGCTGAATACCGTGATCTGATTGAAAGTTTGCGCCATATCTCGCAGCAACAATACATCTCAGGTGGCAATGGCAATGTTGATATTGTGGCTTTACACAGTGCTTCGGGTATAGCGAGTGTGCAAGTGTTTACGATTCGCAATGGTCATAATCTGGGTAATCTTAATTTTTTCCCCACTTTGCCAAGCGATGATGTAGATAATAGTGAAGTGATTCGTTCATTTTTAGCACAGTATTATTTAAATCATGATGTGCCGAGTGAAATTTTGGTCTCTGTGTTACCTGATGATGCTGATCTATTAGAAGAAATGCTAACACTTAAGCAAAAGCGCAAGGTAACTATGCGCAAACCACAGCGTGGTGAACGTAGTAAATGGTTGGATATGGCCTTGCGCAATGCTGAGCAAGCTTTGCAAATGCAATTATTGTCCAAAGCGGGTATGCAGCAACGCTTGCTTGATTTGCAAGCTGTACTGGTTTTACCAAGATTGCCTGCGCGTATGGAATGTTTTGATATTAGCCATACCCAAGGCGAGGCAAGTGTGGCTTCATGTGTTGTTTTTGGTTTGGAAGGCGCGATTAAGTCGGAATACCGCCGTTACAATATTGAAGGCATTCAGCCGGGCGATGATTATGCGGCTATGCGGCAAGCTTTAACGCGCCGTTTCCGTCGGCTGAGCGAAAATGAAGGCAAGCGGCCTGATATTCTGTTTATTGATGGTGGTAAAGGGCAAGTTGCACAAGCATTGGATGTATTGTCGGAGCTGGCTATTTCAGGGCTTGAAGTGGTAGGCATCGCTAAAGGTGAAGGTCGCAAGCCCGGTTTGGAAACCTTGATAGTGGAACAAAATACACGTGCTTTGTCCTTACCGGAAAACTCGCCTGCCTTGCATTTGATTCAACAGATACGCGATGAGGCACATCGTTTTGCCATTACCGGACATCGTGCTCGCCGCCAGAAGGCTCGTACCCAGTCGCCTTTAGAAACGATTGAAGGTTTAGGCAGTAAACGCAGACAGTTATTATTGAAACAGTTTGGTGGTTTGCGTGCCATCAAGCGAGCCAGCGTCGAAGAGCTAGCTAAGGTGCCAGGGATTAGCACAAATTTAGCACAGAAAATCTATGATAAGTTTAACGGGGAAGGATAAGTTCATGACATTCAATCTGCCGATTCTGTTGACGTGGTTAAGAGTCGCTTTTATTCCATTAATGATAATTTTGTTTTATGTTGATGCAGCTTGGGCGCCTTTTGTAACCGCTTTTGTATTTGGCATGGCTGGTTTAACCGACTGGGCAGATGGGTATTATGCACGCAAGTTAAATTTGGAATCACGTTTTGGGGCTTTTCTTGATCCAGTTGCCGATAAGTTAATGGTGGCTGCTGCAATGTTGCTGATTGTTGAGCGAGAAAGCGACTTTTGGTTTACGCTGGCGGGTATGGTCATTATTGGGCGTGAAATAGTGATTTCTGCGCTGCGCGAATGGATGGCTGAAATTGGACAGCGCGGTAAAGTCGCGGTGGCTTATATAGGTAAGATTAAAACAACGGCGCAAATTATCGCCTTGATTTGTTTGTTATATAACCAGCATTTGTTTGGTTTTATTCCTATGCGTGAGATTGGCGTGATGGCGCTGGTAGTGGCTACGGTATTGACATTAGTATCCATGATTCAGTATTTGCGCGGCGCCTTTGCAGAGCATTAGAGAATGGATGGACGTGCTCTGCTTTTGGCTATTTCCGGCAGGATGTATTGATCAACTACTACGGGATGCGCATCGGTTTTTTTCAAGATAGTTGTCGAATTTTCTGGAAAAAATAATCAAATCCGTGGCCATCCAGCCGGAGCTATCCCCCTTTGCTTACCGGCTTCCAATAAGTTGAGGATTTCCAGCCTGTGGACAAAGCATGGACGGGGAATACTTCACCGTTCTTCTTGTGTGTCAGTATGAATTGTGTACCTCAGAAACTGCTAAAGTGTTTGTTGATGCTGGAGTACTTAAAGATTCTGAGTGGTTCATGGTATTTGCTGGTAATCGCCAGTTTGCCTTTGTTCGATTGGGTAATGCTATGAATCTAGAAGCGGGGTTGGTATTATCCCCGCTTTTCATTTTGGGAAGTTTGCATCCTATGGAACTCAATCTTGTATATACCCATATCAAAGACCTGCAAGCGCGTGTCGAAGCGTTGAGGGGGTATCTTTGACTATGAGGTCAAGCATGAACGTTTGGAAGAGGTCACGCGCGAGCTAGAAGACCCCAATATTTGGAATAAGCCTGATCAAGCGCAGCAGCTTGGTAAAGAGCGCGCTATGTTGGAAGGTATTGTGACAGGTTTGGATCAGCTCACGAATGGCCTAAGCGATACACATGAATTGCTAGAATTGGCTGAAGCTGAGGAAGATGAAGCCAGTGTGAATGCGCTTGAAAAAGACTTGGAGCGCTTAGAGAAAGAGGTAGACAAGTTGGAATTCCAGCGCATGTTTGCTGGTGAGTTAGATGCCAATAATGCTTTCTTGGATATTCAATCTGGTTCTGGTGGCACCGAGGCACAAGACTGGGCTGAGATGCTATTACGTATGTATTTACGCTGGGGGGAAGATAAAGGCTTTAAGACTGAATTAATTGAGGCTTCCCCCGGTGATGTGGCAGGCATTAAAAGTGCCACCATTAGTTTTGAAGGGTCGTACGCTTACGGTTGGTTGCGCACCGAGACAGGTGTACATCGCTTGGTGCGTAAGTCACCGTTTGATTCAGGTAATCGCCGTCATACATCTTTTTCAGGTGTATTTGTTTCGCCAGAAATTGATGACAGTATTGAAGTAGCGATTAACCCGGCAGATTTACGTATTGATGTTTATCGCGCCTCGGGTGCGGGCGGTCAGCACGTTAACCGTACAGAATCAGCGGTACGGATTACGCATTTACCTACCAATACGGTTGTACAGTGTCAAAATGGTCGCTCGCAACACCAAAATAAAGACACAGCAATGAAGCAGTTAAAAGCCAAGTTGTATGAATTGGAATTGCAAAAACGTAATACCGAAAAGCAAGCCTTGGAAGACAGCAAGTCTGATATTGGCTGGGGTAGCCAGATTCGTTCCTATGTATTGGATCAATCGCGCATTAAAGATTTGCGTACTGGTGTGGAAACCTCTAATACCCAAGCCGTGCTGGATGGCGATCTGGATCGATTTATTGAAGCAAGTTTAAAGAGCGGTTTGTAATGAGTGAGCAGGATAACAACCCCCAATCCCAACAGGATGACAACTATCTAATTGCGCAACGCCGTGACAAATTGGCTGCGTTGCGTAAACAGGGTGAACCGTTCCCTAATAAAGTGGTGCGTGAGCATAAAGCGGCTGACTTGCATGCACAATACCATCAGTACGATAAGCCTTGGTTTGAAGAAAATGTCGTGCCAGTGACAGTGGCTGGACGCATGATGTTGCAACGTATGATGGGCAAAGCTGGCTTTGCTACCCTCTCGGATGTATCTGGACGCATACAGATTTATGTGCAAAAGCAGCGCGTGGGTGATGAAGCCTTTGAGGTTTATAAACATTGGGACTTAGGCGATATTATTAGTGTGCAAGGCGTGTTATTTAAGACCCAAACGGGTGAGCTATCGGTCAAGGCTGATCAGGTACAATTACTGACTAAATCCTTGCGCCCACTGCCGGAGAAGTTTCACGGTCTGACGGATCATGAGCAGCGTTATCGCCAGCGTTACCTTGATTTAATTATGAATGAGGAAACGCGCCAGCAATTCCGTTTGCGTTCCCAGATAATGGCTTATATTCGTAATTTCTTCTTGCAGCGCGATTTTCTGGAAGTGGAAACACCTATGTTACAGGTGATTCCAGGCGGTGCAACAGCCAAGCCGTTTGTAACGCATCACAATGCCTTGGATTTACCCATGTATTTGCGCATTGCGCCAGAGCTGTATTTAAAGCGCTTGGTGGTGGGTGGTTTTGAACGTGTGTTTGAGATTAATCGTAATTTTCGCAATGAAGGTTTATCCACACGCCACAATCCTGAATTCACCATGCTAGAGTTTTACCAAGCCTATGCGACTTACCATGATTTAATGGATATGACCGAGGTCTTGCTGCGTGGTTTGGCTCAGGATGTGTTGGGTAGTGTTGTGATTGCGTATCAAGGCGAGTCTTACGATTTTAGCCAGCCTTTTCAACGAATGAGTGTGCGTGATGCGATTTTGCAGTTTAATCCTGATTTGACGGCGGCACAGATAGATGATTTAGCCAGCGCACACAAAGTGGCAAAAGGCTTGGGGCTGGAGCTTAAGGACAGTTATGGTTTAGGCAAAGTGCAGATTGAAATCTTTGAGGAAACGGTTGAGCATCGCCTCAAGCAGCCGACCTTTATTACCGAATACCCAGCGGAAGTGTCGCCTTTAGCACGGCGCAATGATGACAATCCTTTCATTACAGATCGTTTTGAGTTTTTTGTCGGTGGACGCGAATTGGCAAACGGTTTTTCGGAGTTAAATGATGCCGAAGATCAAGCCGAACGCTTCCGTCAGCAAGTGGCCGAGAAAGATGCCGGTGATGATGAAGCAATGCACTATGATGCCGATTATGTGCGTGCTTTGGAATACGGTTTGCCTCCTACAGCAGGTGAGGGGATTGGTATTGACCGTTTGGTGATGCTGTTTACCAATGCACCATCTATTAAAGATGTGATTTTGTTTCCGCACATGCGACCGGAGGTCTAGTTATATTTAGTGTAACTTAATGTAAAATAAGGTCTTATATCAGCCTTTTATTTAAGTTCCACTAGATTGCACCAAATTAAACGTGGTACTTTTTGAGGTATTTAATAACCATCAAATAAAAGTACCTTCGTTATGGGATTGTTGAAAGATGCGTATCTTAAAAAGGTGTTATCTGGCGAGGTTGTGCCAGATAAGAAGAAGCTGACCGATGGAGAGGGCTTGTATGTCTTGGTTCGGCAGTTAAAGTCTGGTATCGGTCTTTATTGGCAGTACAACTATAGGTGGCAGGGTCGTAATAAAACAACACGGATAGGAGCGTATCCATTAATCAGCGTAACGGAGGCTCGCAAGCAGCATCGTGAGGCTAAAGTTGAGTTAGCGCGGGGTGCTGTAGATCCTGCCGCGAAGAAACGTGCAGCTAAGCTGTCGTCTAGTGCGGCTAATAATTTTAAAACTATCGCACTGGAATGGCTTGAGGTAAAGGAAGGTGGTCAACGACATAAGGATATGGTGCGTCGGTATTTCGACAATGATATTTTTCCGGTGCTGGGGGGTATGTCTGTTGTTGATATTAGGCCGCCAGATGTTGTTCGGTTAGTTAAACGAGTGGGTAGTCGTGGCGCTTTGGATCAGGCGCGTCGGGTTGGGCGTTGGGTATATAAGATTTTTCAGTACGCTATGACCATTGGGAGGGCTGAGTCTAATCCGGCTGATATTGATCTTTCTCTAATTTTACCACCCCACATCACTAAGTCTCATGCGGCTATTATTGATCCAGTTCTTGTTGGGCAGTTGTTGCGTGATATTGATCAATATCACGGTTATTTTGTGACTCGGTGCTTGTTGCAGTTAGCTGCTTTGTTGATGGTGCGTCCCGGCAATCTTGTCGCAATGGAGTGGGTTGAGATTGATTGGGTTGCCAAGACTTGGACGATTGAGGCGCGTAAGCTAAAGAATCGGCAACATATCAAGCAGGCGAATCGAGAAGAAGATCAGCACGTTGTCGCTTTGCCCGATCAGGCTATTTTGATTTTGCGTGATTTAGAGGCGATGGAATGGGATAGTCCGTATGTTTTTCCGAATCAACGTGGAAAAAACACGCACATGGTAACAGACTCTATCCGAGCGGCTCTCAGAGGCATGGGTTACGATAAGGATGTCATGTCAGGGCATGGTTTCAGGGCGATGGCGCGAACTATGCTGGAAGAACAATTGGGGTGGGATGAGAAGCTGGCTGAGATGCAGCTTAGCCACAAGGTCAAGTCTCATGGCGGGGCTTATGATCGCACGCAACATCTGGCAAAGCGGGCGGAGATGATGCAGGCTTGGGCGGATTATTTAGATAGGCTGCGCCAAGGTTAATTTCCATGTTAATCCACCACCGGCAGCGAATTGATGTAGCTAGTTATATCGCTTTGTTTCCAGCGAGTTGAGCCTTTTTTTGCTCCAGGGCGGCGAATCTCGCGGGGCTTTGGAAAGACCCCTTCTCTGCTAAGTTTCCAAACCTGTTCACGGGACATGCCAATCATTTCCGCGACTTGTTTGTCACTAAGTAAACGGTCAGGTTGTCGAGCTATTATTTGTTGGAACATGCCGAGGATTTTATCCATTGGCTGTTGTTCTGAATTAGTTGTTTGTTTCATGTTTGACTACCCTTGTCATCTCAAGTTTAGTTGGTGCCGTAATTGATTGCGACACCAAATGAGTAAAAAGACAGTTGTTAGAAATCTGTTGGCGCAACTGCATCAGGGAACGACATAGCGATGGCTTGATCTATGGGGACTGAGAACCCTGCTGCTGCCGGGTGGCCGCCACCACCATTGTGCTTGGCTATCGCTGACACATCTGTATCACTATCGCGGGTACGCAGGCTATAGACGCGCTTAGGTAGATTGCGCGATCAATCTGGGTTTGCTGGTAGCGTAGTATTGCTTCGCCTTCCCGCTTTAGCCGTTCGATTTCGCTGTTATTCAGGAATTCATTCCAGATTTTCAGCTTCAGTGGGTAGCTTGCCAGCGCCGCGCTGACTTCCTTGGATTCAGGTAACTTCCATCGCCATAAATCGCGGTCTTGGACGTAATTTACTAGCTGGGGTATTTTTGATGGAGCTATCGGTTCATGCAGGTACTCCCAAGCCATCATAGCTCCTGATGAGTTCATGTCGAACCGTGCAAAAGGCAAGTCCTCTAAAGCTTCTTGTGCTGTTTTATGGTGATCCAGCACGAACAGGCTGTTAGCAGACTCATTCATATCGAGTAATATGTCGCGTGGGTAGCTAAAATCGACAATGATTACGTCTTTCCCGCTTACGTCGGGCGCTTTATCGCCGTATTGGGCGCTGAGAAATTCAGTGTCTTTACCCCAGTGTGGCGCGTTGTATACAGCTAGCGCTGCGGTCAGACCGTCAGCGCAATTTTTATGATAAATGCAAATTTTATTACTCATTGGATTATCCTTCCGGCGTTGGTATTTATCCCCCCCTGCCCTCTGGCTCTGGACATGGCGGCCATTAGCCCTTTCCTTTTTGCTGCCAGTTGTTTCTCGCGCTCACTCTTCCCTGCTTCGGAATGCCCATCCGAATGGTTTGGCCGGGCATTCGGATGGGCAGCCGGATGCGGGTTTTGAGGGTTTTGGGTTGTATGCTCAGGATGGTCTGAGGATGGTTTTTTCCGCTCCATTAACTGCCGGGCTGTGATGATCAGGCCGTGCGGTTTTAGGGCGGCGTTGAGGTCGCGGATGATCTGTTTTAACTCTTCGGTCATTTTTCACTCCGGTTGATTGAGGATGATGTCGCGCACGTCTTTCAGCTCTTGTGCGGCTTCTTGTGCGCTGAGCTGGCGTACTAGTTGGCGTTGTCCGTTCGCTTTTGGTTCGGTCACAATGCCGAATCCCTCCATAATAACCAGCACCCACTTCGGCATGTCGCCGCCGACTCCGAATGACTTGATCTTGTTCTGTGAACACGGGATGGAGCCGGTGGCTACGGCAATGAAAATCGGGTTGAACTTCGGGTGTTCGACATAGCTTTTTAGTAGTCCGAAGTTGTTCGGGTCGGTCAGTAATTCGGTGGCGGTTTTACCGTCGTCGGGATGCCCGTCCGAATGCCCGGCTAAACCATTCGGATGCGCATTCGGATGCGGGGTAGGGCGGTTCTGGGGGGTGGCTTCGGGATGGTCTGAGGATGCCTTTTGACCGCGCTTGATAATGCGCTGAATATCCGCCTTGTTCGCTGTCCGGTTCAGGGCTTCGTCAGCAGGGGTACCGAGTATTTGGCTGGGTGCGGTGGTGTGCATGGCGATGTTTCCGTCGAAGGCCAGCGGCTGGTTATGTTTGTTGGGCTTTGGGTTCAGCACATAGACTTGGGCACTGGGGCGGGGTGATACGTCACCGGCTCCGGTGGATGGTGAAGTATGGGTGCTGTCATCGTTGTGCGGGTGGTTTTTTGGTATCGAGTTTTTTGTGCCGGGTGGATTCGGCTCTTCGTCGGTGTACGGGTGGATGCGTTTGCCTTGGGCGTCGCGTCCGAGCATGAGCAGGGCGCGTTTGTGATCCGCGACATAAGCACCGACAAAGTGGAAAGCATATTCGAAGGTGCCGATAATAATTATAGAGAACAAAAAGGATGCCCAAATGCCGTTAACACCGAATAATTGTTGTAACAGGCGGATCATGGCGTAGTGTTTGTCTTCGTCGTATTCCAGCACCTTGGCGGTGCTGATCGCTTGTTGCAGGGCGGCCGCATTCGCGGTGCTGGTCGCTTGTGTCTCCGCGTCTACACGGGCTTGTGCCGCCGCTACGCGGCCTTTGGCATCGGCCAGGTCAGCACGGAGGTTACGGAAAGATTCCGTTTCGCAGGATTTGCAGCGGTTTTTATTGTCGATGCGGGTCTGGATACTGGCTGCTTCTTGCTGCGCTCTGGCCAGTTCACTGGTGGCGACACTGGACAGGGTAGGGGCGACACTGAGTTGCTGGATACTGCCCAGTGTGGCTCTGAATACGGCTGAATTTTCCGAACGGTGGCGGACGGAAGCGTCTTCCCGTTCCATGGACTGTGAGATTTCGGAAAACAGGCCGAAAAACACGACGATAAAGGTGGCAATCACGGCAGCATGGCCCTTGTAGCCGGAGGCATACAGGAATGCTTGGGCGGAGGTGATGACAGCGGTGATTCCCAAGCCAAGTAGGGCATTAGCCCATTGCTCTTTTGTCCAGAGTGCCGGGGTCATGTCGCCACCGACAAAGTATTTGACTACGAAAAAGGCGGAGGCGAGAAAAGCCGCCAGTGCGGCGATTTTTAGCCAGACTTCCGCCTTGCGCAGGTCACTGAGGATTTCGCGCAGGGATTTGGTGTTTAGTATGAAAGTCGGACGATCCAGTTTGGTTTCAGTCATTACATCCACCCCGCTAATAGCAGCAGGACAAGTAAAAACCCCATCAGGTGGCCATCCGCCGGGACAGTGTGGGCGGTGTAGATTCCCCCCAGCAGGGCGGCACCGATCACGATATAGGGTATATTGATGAGTGCCGTGTGCAGGTCGTGTACCTGCTGAATACCCGGTATGGCTATCAGCAGCAGCCAGACCGCCGCTGCCCAGATCACCAGTATCGGGCGGATGAATTTCCAGATTTCTGGAAATTCATATTGCGCCCGCGTCGGTAATCGGGCATTATTTCCGATGAATTTCATAAGCTTATGTCCATTAGTTTGTGTCATTCATGGGCCGGTGTTGCTGCACCGGCCTCTCTCGTTTTAAATCAGATATTCCTGAATCAGTTTTTCCAATTTTTCGGCAAATTCATCGCGGGTCGATCCTGAGATGTGCCAGTAGCCGGATAGATAGCAACGGGTATCTAATATTTCGCCGTCGTACTTTTCAGACTCCATGTGCAGAATGGCATCGGTAGCCATGTGTTTTTCAAATTTCACTTCGTTCATCACAGCATCCCCTGTCGCTTGAGTTTGTTGCGCAGGGTAGCGCGGTTTATGCCAAGTAAATTGGCTGCTTGAGTTTGGTTATTATTTGTGAAACTCATGACGGCATTTAACATGCCTCTTTCAAGCGGAATCAGGCTCGCTCGATAGAGGTTTTTTGGGTTGTCTTCGGTCAGCAGGGCTTTCATGTAATCATGCACTGCTATCTCAATGGTTTCTGGTGTCATTGTTTAGCTCCTTGGTTGCTTCGGTATTCACCGCCGCTGGGTACTCGATCATTAATCGGGTAGTGCCAGTAGATTTTCTGGTTCTTTACCCAGTAAATATCTGTGCTTCCGTCGGAGTAGGTCACTTCGCAGCGCCTTACTCTGTTTTTATCCGGCTGATTTGAGCACTGATCACTAGTAATCACCGGCACTTTCGTGTCTTTCGTTTCCGCCAGTGCAAGACCGGCTGCGTTACTAAGCAGTAGCAAGCCCGCTACTACTGTTTTTCCCCAATTTTTCATTTTTGGATACCTTTTGTTGTTTAGTTATGTGGCTCCTTGCCCTAGTTTGTCCCTAGCTGGCTACCCTCCCGACGGATGAAGGAGGAGGAGTTGCCGGAAAGGCAGCCAGCTAGAGACTTTAAAAAGCCTGGCAGCCACGGGCATGTAGCCGCCGGGGTGTGTCAAATTGCTAGGGTCATTACCCTTCTTCCTCTTCATCTTTAGGGTCGTAGCCTTTCAACTTTAGGCATAACTCATCCCTGATTGATTCGTCATCTTGGATCTTTGAAAACCTTTTACCTTCAACCCACTCTTCTCTTCCCCAGAAATTCCAGCCCTCATCAAAGTATTCGAATAAAAATGAATGCTTTTTTAGTTTTTGAGCAAACGCAATAACGGGTGGGTAAGGAACACTCCATGCAGTGTTAAACTTAATTTCAAGACCATCTTCTGTTTCTTTGATATGAACTTCATAGCAGTTCCATTTTGTTCCCCAATTTCGATTGTTCCAGTGCAGCCAAGTGTTTCCGCCAAAATCTTTTTCATCATCGCCGGAGATATGTCCTCGATAAATATGATCAGGACAAGGAATCAATCGCTGAAAATCAAAATCACGGTCTTCGCTGCCGAATAGTTCTTTAACCTGTTCTTTGGTTATTCCCTTTACTGTGATGCAGTTTGTTACATGGTTTGGCATAAATACCTCTTTTGTGTTTTGTAGTCCTTGTAAAAACTGCCTCGGATTATTTTCTATTCACCGGATTGGTGGAGGAGTAACTCCGGTGTTATAACAAGACAGTTTGTAAAAGGACGCTGTTTCCAGCGTCTTATTGGTTTCCTGTCTTGCTTGTTAACGACTACTGCTGAGTTGTTGTTGTAACGCTGCGCTAATTCTTAGTACAGCTTGGTATAGTTCGTAGGCAGTATCAGGGTCTTTGCTGGGTATCATTGCTGTGTACTGGTATGACCTGCCCCACTGAGCGAGGTCTTCTAAACGACTAATATCTTTCTCGTCGATGTCTATAGTGAGTTTCATAACTCTTGTCCCTTTTCCGGTTGAGATTTGGTGCAACGGTGATAGCCGTTGCTTGATGTTTTTATTATTAAGCTTTATGCTTAATTTAGTCAATAGCAAAATGCTTATTTTTTAAATTTTTGCTTAATGGGGCATTAGTAAAGTTGATTGAATCGACTAGAAAGCCCAATGCATTAAGGAATGAGTGAATACTCCCAACCTGACCCTATTGACCCAGCAACTGAAAATGTCCCCGATGCGCGCTGGACGCTATGGCAGCGCATGGGTCGGGTCGGACGTGTGGTTTGTACGGTGCTGTGTTTTGTTGGCGCGATTTGTCTGCTCCGCCTCGGCTGGTCGTTCCGTGATGTGATCCCTGTGTTCGAGATAACGGTTTATATGGCGGTGTTTTTGCTGGGCTGGGTGTTCGGGTATTTTTCGGGGTTCAGCGATGGCGTATCACGACGGGATTGAATGACAGGGTGTTTTTTGCATTGAGTGGGCTGGAACCCGCAATGCATTGCGGGTTGTGGGTGAGTTGAATTGATTTAGGCGGCTTGTTTAGGGGCTACCTGTAAGCGCAAGCCCAGAGAATCGACCACTTTCAGAATAGTCGAAAACTCGGGGTTTCCTTGTCCTGACAGTGAACGGTATAGGGCTTCACGCGCCAAGCCAGTATCACGCGCCAGTTGGGTCATGCCACGGGCGCGGGCAATATCGCCCAGCGCGGCGGCAATCAGTACCGGATCGCCTTCCTCCATGCAAGCATCCAGATAGTGTTGCATATCTTCCGGGGTTTTCAGGTGTTCCACCACATCCCATTTTTTCAGTTTTGGTTTTTTCATGACTTTTCCTCGTTTAATGCCTGTCGTAGTTCTTTTGCCAGCCTGATGTCCTTGGCTTGTGTCGATTTATCGCCACCCGCCAGCAGGATTATGATTTCTGTCCCGCGCAGGGTGTAATAGAGGCGGTAGCCGGAGCCATAGGTCAGGCGCAGTTCAGATACGCCGTCCCCCAATGATTTGTGGTCGCCTAGGTTGCCCAGTTCCGCACGGCGCAGACGGGTCAGGATTCTGGCTTTGGCTTGCGGGTCGCGTAAATCATCAAACCATGCCGTATAAGTATCGGTTTCAATAATAGTGTACATGCTCTAATTGTAATCTATAAGTTACAGTTGTAAAGCAATTCTTGACAACTCGCGGACTGAAAACGCTATAAGTGGCGGGTTTGAGGTGAGTTGAATTGTGCTGGCAATTTGTCGGAACTATTTGCATAGTTATTGGTCGGCTTTAATTATCCATTAATTTAGGTTATAAGGGGTAGCATAAGAATAATGATGGCTGTAGAGAGATGTACTTGACAGAACAAATGATAGGGCTTTTTCGATGGATGTTTTTTCAAAAAAACCTACAACTCATAGAAGGCAAAAACAAACTGATGACTTGATTTGTCAGGCTATTGTGTCAATGTTGAATCCAGCTAATAAGAAGAAGGCGTTAAAATATTTTAGGGTTTTAGTTCGTCTTCCATCATCTGAATCTTGAGCAAATGCCTGATGTATTCAATCCCTGTCTTTTTTCTTTCCCCTTTTAGCTGAGAGAAGAGCGCGTTCATTTCTTCGCTCTCCTGGTCAATATCGGAATCTAATGGAGTATCCATATAGCCTTCAGGCAACAGCATGCCTTTTTCAACCCGGCGAGCAATAGCATCTCCTATCCCTCGATCTCCTTTGATCATCTGGCTGACGTGAACAGTGCTCAGTCCACACTTGTCAGCAAATGCCCGTTGACTGCCATTTCCCTCTGCTTTCCATTTTTCAATTAGCAAGATTAGTCGTTCTCGGCGGATTTCTTTAACTGTCGTCGCCATCTCTGCATGCTCTAGTAGTTGACTGAGAATTATAGCATTTTGCTTAGTGATTCTGTTTTATCAAAAATGCTATTGACTTTATTAAGCAATACGCTTAACTTCTTAAGTATGGATATGCAATCATTCATTCATAAATTTGGTGCCGAGGCAGTTAGGGATTTGGCAGAGCGTGCCAAAACCAGCGCAAATTACCTTTACCAGTTTTCAGGGAATAACAAAACACGACAGCCAAGCATTCCTATGGCAATGCGTTTGATTGAGCAGTCCAAACATGTATTGACCTTCAGAGGATTACGTCCAGACGTTTATGAACTGGTAAAGCCGGAAGTTCTGGCAGAGCTGAAACAGGGGGAATCGAACGGAGATTCCCATGAGCAAGGACAAGCTCGAACCACTGGAGCCGGTGACGCTCCTGAGGTTGCCGCACAGAATGGCGGACAAGCTTCGCCGTAAGGCGAGGATGGAAGGAAAGCCCATTGCAGTGCTGCTCCGGTTGCTCACTGATGAATATCTGCATAGTGACAGATTTATCGGTGAGTCGGAGTGAGACCGGCACGGCAATTAGAGTGAATAGTATGTCAATATCATTAAACATAGCGCGGCTCATTTATGATTCCGGCGAGCCGTTGTCAACCCAGGATGTTATTAATTTGGCAGACTACCCGTATCATCGAGTTTCTGCCGGAATGAAACGATTGGCTGCTTGGGGGTATGTCATCCAAGCAGGGGAATATGTTGTGCGCACGGGCAACAAGCGATCCCACACGCACAAGCTGTGGCAGTTGACTCAAGAAGGGGAGGATTGGGTGCTGACGCAGCAGGGGCAAGATAAAGCACGCCCTGTTAATCTCAGGATAGAACGATTCCGCTGGGCTTGTCGTCCGTTGGTGCAGGGAGGAGGGGTATGAAAGAGCGTCCCATTGCTTTTAACGCCGCAATGGTAAAGGCCATTATGGCGGGCAATAAAACCCATACCCGCCGCTGTAGCCGTATCCCGCAGAAAGCCATTGACGTCGATTATTGCCCATACCGTAAAAAGTGGCTGTTTATTATGCCTGATCGGGGTCATCCGAAAATGGGTGGGAAACCAAAGTACCGGCAGTGCCCGTATGGCATACCCGGTGATCGCTTGTGGGTGAGAGAGAACTGGGCGGTATCAAGCCAGCTTGATGATGTGAAGCCTTCTGATATTAGTTCTGGAATCAAGGTTTTTTATCTGGCGGACAGTCCGTGGGATGAGGATTTTGGCAAAGCCCGTCCGGCGATGTTCATGCCGCGATGCTTTGGTCGCGTTAATCATCGTCCGTCTGCCAATTCTGATGAGCATAATCGGCTGGGCTGGCTGCTGTGGGCGCAGCAGTCGTTGATTGAGCAGCAGCGGTTATTGTGTGCGCGGCTGGATGAGTTGCCGTTTGAGGCTGCGGAACCGTCTGGGGGTTAGGAATGAAATTTACCTCCCTCTTTGAAGATGAGCTGTGGGCATTGACCGGTCTTTCTCATGAAGCATTCAGGCTGTATGTCTACCTGCGTCATTTTGTGCATCGTAAAGATGGGGAGTGCTATGGTGCTGGAGTGACTTGGCCTGAGATAGCATCACAAGGTTTGTATGTTGCGCCGCGATCAGGAGTCAAGGGCGGGGGTATGCCGGACAAGCGCAAGATGATGAGAGTGCGCGATGAGCTGATCCGGCATGGCTTACTGGAGAGTATCGGGGATTCCCGCACTCATTTGCGTTTCCGCTTTCCAATTTTTATACAATGTCGTGATGTGCATTTTTCCGACCAAAAACAGGCCGCACCTAACCCGCACCCCGAGGCCGCACCTAACCCGCACCCTGAAAATCCATTTAATACAGCTAATTATGATGGATGTGGGCAGCAGGCCGCACCTAGTAATAAGCAGCAGGCCGCACCATACCCAGAAGTACCCAGAGATACATACAAACAGACAGACAGAGGGGAAGCCGCGCGTTTTTCAATCACGCAAGACTGGCGACCTTCTCCGACATTCACCGATATGGCAAAGCTGTCCATGCTGGATATTGAGCAGGAACACCAGCAGCTTTACAGCGAGACACTGGCTGAGTTCCTGATGTTCTGGACGA
>PDWJ01000846.1_pt1 | contig 42087 bp, 36 predicted proteins | sample 1430881 | NCBI WGS metagenome assembly PDWJ01 (sample SAMN01162460, study PRJNA174530) | Oral metagenome, whole genome shotgun sequencing project. | biome: Marine environment; feature: Marine mammal; material: Swab sample of the gingival sulcus; isolation source: swab sample of gingival sulcus...
AAAGCCCATAAAACAAGAAGACTTGGACTTGATGTGAAAAATAGATGAATTGTACCTGGAAAACCCATCCTCCGGTAGCCGGACAATCCGCCGCCAATTAAAGCGCGAGGGCCTAAAGGTCAGCCGAAAACGGATCCAGCGGTTAATGCGATTAATGGGTACTGAGGCAGCATATCCCAAACCCAGAACCAGTCGCCCCCATCCCCGGCACAAAGTATACCCTTATTTGCTGAAGGGATTAACCATCAATCGACCGAATCAGGTGTGGGCAACTGATATCACATACATACCCATGGATCGCGGATATATGTATATTGTGGCGATTATGGACTGGCACAGCCGCAAAATCTTGTCCTGGCAGATTTCCAACACATTGGATTCGGCATTTTGCATAAATGCCCTGGAAGAAACCATAGGCCGTTTTTGCCCTCCCGAAATATTCAATACCGACCAGGGATCCCAGTTCACCAGCAATGCTTTTACCCAGGTTCTCAAGGACTACCAGGTGTCCATCAGCATGGATGGCCGAGGCCGTTGCCAGGACATTTTTTTTATAGAGCGGTTATGGTGGACCCTCAAGCATCAATACATTTATCTACACTCATTTGAAAACGGCAGGTCGCTCCGTGTCGGACCTGCCAGGTGGATCGAGTACTACAATTTGTCAAGAGGCCATTCTTCTATTGACGACAAAACTCCGGATGAGGTTTACTTTGGTTTGCCTTGCCCGTTCGCCGAGGCCGCCTGATGCCTATTTAAATTTTCTAATCTCAAGGCTTGTAGTTTATCTCACCCATCAGGCTGTCCAATCAATTGGGGCCACCGCTGTGCATTCAAGCGGTGCAACGAGGCCACGACAAAAGCTACTGCTCTGCTGGGACCCATGGTCAAACACATTCTCAATAGTGGTATCAATGCCCGTCATGTCCTTATGAACAGTTGATTTGTCATGCCAAAGAATGTCCGTTCTCTGAGAAAACATGTGGAGGTGATTGGTATGATTAAGAAAACACCCACAGTTTTCTATGAACATGATGGCAGGAAACGTAATGGAGATCTATCGACGTCTTACAAAACGTCGGGGTAAAGCAAAAATAATGGCATCGACTATTGTAAAATCTGGAGATGGTAAACCCGCCAGGATCGTTTTTGTCCGTGACCGCCGTAGCGTTGGTGATTTGTTCTATACCTGCTGCCAGGAACTTGATGACATTGGATTCGTTGAAGCCCTTCACAGAATAATGACTTTGACCGTAGAACAACTACGGCAGATCGGTACGTTTTGTGAGAAAAATGCGGCGGCATTTTTCGATACAATTAAAGCACGTCAATTTGTCAAAGAGCAGGGTGATAACGAGCAATTGTTAAAGTCGAAAGGTAAGTTATATTGAAATATTTTATAATAGTAAGCGACGTCATTCATATTTGGGATATCTCATCCCGAATGATTTTGAAAAAGCAATGAAGCTCAAAGATGCAGCTCAGAAAAGTGTCCGTTTTTTTTTAACCACATCATTACAAAGCCCCGACATTTACCGGGGCTTTGTAGATTATCGCCTCAGACGATTAAAGCTGACTTCTTTTTCCGCGAAAAACCAAGGCCTAATAAACCTAATCCGAGCAATGCGATTGAAGCTGGTTCTGGCACACTAGTGGCACCAGCGACGATATCGGCGCCGGCAACATCGTTATAAGCTCCACCTAAAAGGGAGAGAGTAGAAGTCTGACCTGATCGGAGAAAGTCATATTCGATGTAGCCATAGAGAGCGCTTTGCGTTACAAAACCTAAATAACCACGATGATCACTACCCCAAACCCCGGCAGTAGATCCATGAACTAAGATCGTATCCCAGTCGTACCCACGACTTCTTTCTGTGCCGAAATTTCCCGTACCAACGATCTCGCCAGCGATATACGAATCCAGGAAATAATAGCCATCTATTTTAGTTGAGATAGTCGAAAAGGTGCCAGTACCCGGAAGTTTAAAGTCAAAATAATTACCACTAAAACCCGGGTCAATAGTAAAGAAGCCAGCCCCACCTAAATCAATTGTCGTAGCAGTGATGTCGGCAACCTTGCCTTGAGAAAAGGTTTGGCTGATATCAAACGGTATTATTCCGGCGTTGGCAAACGTACAAGTGAGTGACAACACCAAACCATACATAAACTTTTTCATTTTTCTGTCCTTTTTTTAAGATTGAATTTTACATGTATAAATCAAAGCAAATATAATGGCACGATTCTATCCTCTTGTTTTCAGGTTATATGAGTATTCAGAAGCACCCATTACATACTCATTTGTTAATTCTTTTCATCTGAATAATTTTCAAATTCACTCTATGACATAATTGATTTACTTCTTATCGAGTTTGGTCATATTTCAGTTTTACAGAATCCTATACAAGCAGGATTAATTCGTCAAAAACAGTATCATATATACAACGGGCCTATTGTTCCTGAACAAGTCCGGAAAAACAGTGGCTTGTATCGTAACGTGCATCGCAGAGAAGACAAATGAAACAAGACAGATCGCCCCACCGCTTTTCTCTTTGTCTCATCATTTCAGCTCCTGATTTCATAAATACTCGTTTATCTTTGATGGTAACCAAATTGTGTTATCTTCTGTAATGCAGATAACGTGCCATACTCATACGAAGAAACCCATGGTCCCAAGATACTGAATTATAGCCACTATTATCTTTGATCGAGAATAACAATACCGTTAAGAGCTGTTTCAAAATTACAGAGACGCGTTCTGAGTTACAAAAATGTAATTTTCGCAATTAAGAATCAATCGTTTCAGGATATTGAGGTCATATTGGCCAATCAGTCCAACACCAGCCTGACCAGAAAAGCAAAACGGACAAGTCCCTGTCATAAATGACCAAAACTGACAGGACCTTATTCATTATATATGGCGGCACTATCTGCTAAACCAGACGACAGATTGACAAACGAGCTGCTGACATAAAAACCTCGTTCGAAAAAGAATGGACGTTCTTGTCTAAACCAGTTATATTACAAATTATTTATCATTCATCATTATAATCGGAGATTTTCTCATGGTTTATCCTGTATGGCACACTTTTAAGATAATATGGTTTGTGATAATCGCCTGCGTGTTCTTGAGTGGCTGTTCAAGCACAAAATATGGTGCAGCCAAAATTGTCAGTATCCCGAAAGGTGCTGAAGTTGTAAACCTCAAGGACAATAGTCACCTCGGTGCTACCCCCATCAAGGTTTCTTTCTCAGGAGAATCAGACACGGCCGAATTTGTTACAATTCAGCTCAGAAAACCAGGCTATAGCGACAAAATCACCTCATTCTGGATCAATAGAAGGCACGATACCGAACAGACCGCCGAGGACAATGCCATCGACATCACTGTTGAACTGGAAAAAAAATAATAATCAAGGATCTTTGTCATGACCCAAAATCGATACCGTTTTCTATTAGCGTCAGCGCTGATGCTCTTTTTTCTGTTGGCCGGCTGTTCGTCAAAAAATCCTATTAATTTCAAGATTCACACAGAACCGGAAGGCGCCCACGTTATTTACAGCCAAAACAGTCGCCAGACCTGGATATATCTCGGAGTAACCCCCCTTGATGTTGTCGAGCTCCTGGATGACGATGAACTTGACGATGAAAACACCATCAGTCTGAAAACCTTGCATTGCGGCTATCTTGAGCAGGCAAAAGAATGGAATGGGGAAGAGCTGCTTGATGAATTTGACGAAAAGGGTGTTATTTTCTGGACACCACGCTTGATTAAAGCCACTCCGTAGGCACAAGAAAAAGTGACGACATGATAAAAACATATCTACCTGGAATCCTCCTCTGTTTCGTTCTTGTATTGACCGGCGGTTGCGGCAAGAAGAGCGAAGTCAAACCTGAAGGGAACCTGATCGGTTCAATGCATAATGAAGCAGTTCAAAAACAGGATAATGGTGACTTTTCTGCCGGTGAACTTGAATCACTAACCCAAACCGGGGTCACCCCCCAGATGGAAGATACCGAATCGGACGCATACAAAATGACTTACGGTCGTTCCACTGCACCGCTTCTCCCGGTCTTCTTTGAATTTGACAGCAGCGCCATCACTGATGACCAGCTGAAAAATCTTAATGAAAGTGGCCGTTACCTGATTACCAACAGCCAGCATATGGTACGTATAGAGGGTAATTGTGACGAACGGGGAACAACAGATTACAACCTTGCTCTTGGTGAACTCAGAGCCATCAGCGTTAAAAAATATCTGATCAATATCGGTGTGGACGAGCAGCGATTGTCAACGATCAGTTTTGGCTCACAGAAACCCCTTTATCCGGGCAACGATGAGCATTCCTGGGCCATGAATCGTCGGGCGGATCTGGTAATTCAGTAGCAGGGCAGCCCGCACGGATGGATTCGGCACATTACCGTTATTCAGATCAGCCGTATCGTTATTCCTCCCGTTAGAGTCAGGGAAAACGATGAAATTACCTGCCGATTCAGCTCTGACCCTGCTTCAGAGGCTGATGATTTCCATTGCGATATCGGCACTCCTCATTGCGCTGCTCATTCGTTTTACCCTGAATGCGGCAGATAGTGCTGTCTGGCCTCGCCTTTTCAGTGTCATCTCTGCTTCCTCCCTTACTTTTCTCATTATTTACACGATCTTCGCACTTATCAGAACCACCCTTCAGGCTTCTCGCTATTCAACACTTATCGCTGCTGCAGGAGAAACACCACCTTCCCGATACCACTTGTTTCTGGTAAGCCTGAGCCGCAATATGTTTGTAGATATGCTCCCCGGTCGACTTGGAGAACTGAGCTATATTGCAATGCTGAACCGCGGCTGCCGGTTGAGCAGTCAGGTTTGTATTTCATCGCTGCTTATCAGCTTCGTTTTCGACCTGATTGCACTGCTCTTCCTGATTCTCGTTCTGATTCCAATCCAACTCATCACCGGTACGCTCCAGGGCTGGCTGGCCGGCGCATCTGCTGTACTTGGTATCATTGTTTTGATACTGCTCTTCCTCTGTTACCCTGTCCTGAAGACACTAAACCGACTCGTTCCCCGGTTTGCCTTCAGCAAAAAAGGCTTTCCGGCCCGGCTTTACCGATTCATGAAAAAGAGTGAAACAGCATTCTCCCTGACAGCTCAAGCCGGTGTTACAGCCCGGATAACCATATTGTCCATAGCTATCCGGGTCCTCAAATATCTCGGTTTATATATCCTGTTTGTCGGGATCGTTAACAATACATTTCCCGGTATGACAACAGCAATCACAAGCGTTTTCCCCGCCCTGATCAGCGCAGAAGCGGGTGCCAGCCTGCCCATACCGACCTTTCTCGGTCTGGGTACTTACGAAGCGGGAGGCTCTATGGCGCTCATTGCCCTCGGTGCAGACAAATCTTCTGCATTCATTGTCATGCTGGCAATGCATATCATCAGTCAGATTGGCGATTACCTGCTGGGCATCGTCGGCTGTGTCCTCTTTTTATTTAAAGCGAAACAAGGCCAGATTCCGGAAACCGGACAAAGGGAAACGCAAGGCAGGCTGTTACTGATCGTCATTACTCTTTTTATCCTGATCGCGTTTGGATTTCTGGTACTACAAATAACCGCAGTCAAAAAAAGAGGTTCATTCAAACCACCGGCGGCAGCAAAAACCGTTTTCATAACAGAGGAGCCGTCACCAGAAACTGATCTGAAGGGATTTATGGTCTGGAGTTCCAACCGGTCAGGAAACCAGGATTTCCATGGCACCATCCCGCATTACCCTGTCCGGGAAAACGCTTCGGGCAAACCGCATCTTGAACCGGTGGCAATCATTACTGAGACATATTGCTTCCTGTTTTAAAACGGAACTCTTTACCGTAACGATCTAAAGCACGCAAAACAATACATACCGAAAAAAATTTAGCTGCAAGCAAAGACATCCTCTGTTATCACCATGCGTGGAGGACCTCACGTCCTATTCCAGAACCAACAACGCTCCCTTTACTCAGTATAGGGTATCACGCTCTTACAATAAGATCGGGAAAGAGACAAAAATAAACAAGGGAGCAGGAATTTCAGCCAATCGATAAAAGGTTTAGCGCTTTCTCAAAACTGGTATGACCAGAAATGCAAAATATATCAGTTATAGAACCTGTTCAGAAGAAATACTTCTTTTTTTTATTAACACACTGATTTTAATACAATAATCTACCTACATATAAAAAAATGTTGCGGAAGAAAAAACAAACATAAGCAACAGTTATATAGTCCATTCGTATTTTGCATGAATATTTTTCACGATCTTCTCTGACACAGAGAAAGTCTTAAAAAAAATATTTTTTCTTTTTATTTCAAGATATTAATACGCACAAATAAAAGAAACAAAACAGACGCAATTCGATTTTCAATCCGGTTACCAATAAAAAATCATCGAGTGCCACATTGTAGACACCAATACCACAAATAACTCTGGACTGACCAGATCATTTCAGGTACATTTCCCCCAAAAGATCGTTTACCATCTCTCATTTTTTGAGAGAATGAATAATAAAGAAATTGACAGGATGAGGAAAACAAAATGGCAAAGAAAATCTTGATTATTGGTGCCGTGGCTCTTGGGCCGAAAGTCGCATGCCGACTCCGCAGGATCAATCCCGATGCCCAGATTACCGTGCTGGACAGAGACAGTGTTATCTCCTACGGAGGATGCGGTATTCCCTATTATGTCGGTGGCGATGTCGCTGATATCGAAGGTCTGAGATCAACACAGTCACATGCCGTCAGAAACCAAAAGTTTTTCAAGGATATCAAGGGAATAGATGTTATTGTCGAAGTTGAGGCGATTGAAATTCTGAGAAAAGAGAAGCAGGTTCGGGTTCGATATCTCAAGGAAAACAACCGGGAAGAGCTGATGGACTATGACAAGCTGGTCATTGCCACCGGTGCGTCTCCGGTTCGTCCGCCGTTCCCCGGTTCTGACCTGCCAAATGTGTGCATTGTTTCAAACCTGCATCATGCGGAAAACATTAAGGCCAAAATTGCCCAGGGTAAAGTCAGCAAAGCAGTTGTAATCGGGGCCGGGGCCATCGGTATCGAAATGGCCGAAGCCTTGACCGATCTCTGGGGCGTGGAAACGACCATTATTGAAATGGCCGACCAGGTTCTGCCGGCAGCACTCGGGAAAAACGTGGCAACGGTTGTACAACGACAGCTGGAGAAACACAACGTCACCGTGCAGCTTTCAGAACGGGTTGAAAAAATAGTCGAGAAAGATGGCGGAGAAAGCATGACCATCATCACCGGTCATGGTGAAATCGATTGTGATCTGGTCGTATTATCAACCGGTGTTCGACCAAATACCACATTGGCCCAGGAGGCAGGACTCGCAATCGGTTCCTTTGGCGGTATTCTGGTTGATCGCCGTATGCGGACCAGTGATCCAAACATCTACGCCGGCGGTGATTGTACCGAAATAAGAAACCTGATCAGCGGTGAAAACATGACCATGCCGCTCGGTTCACTGGCAAATCGTCAGGGGCGGATTATTGCCACCAATATCAACGGGGGCTCCAGTCATTTCAAAGGAACAGTCGGAACCTTTTGCATGAAGGTTTTCGAAATGGGGGTGGCAACATCAGGCCTGAGTTACCATCAGGCAATACGGGTCGGTTATGATCCGGCGATTGCCATCGTTTCCCAGGCAGATCGGGCGCATTTCTATCCGGAATCCGAGGTAATGTACATCACGTTGATTGCCGACAAGAAAACCAGACGAATATTGGGCATTGAGGCTGTAGGTAAGATGGGCGATGCGGTCAAGGCTCGCGTGGATGCAGTTGCGGCAATGCTTGAATATGGCGTTGAAGTGGACAAGGTTTGTGATCTGGAAACCGGTTACGCACCGCCATATGCATCAGCAATGGATATTATCAATAATGCGGGTAATACCCTTGATAACATTCTTGACGGCCGCAATAAAAATATCAGTCCGGTCTGCTTTCTTGAAGAATTTAAAGAGGATCCGAATATCAGGGTCATTGATGTCAGGGAGAAGGTACAGGTAGAAAAACTGGTAGAAAAATATGGGGACCGGTGGATACATATTCCCCAGGAAGAAATGCGCAGCCGCTATAACGAAATACCGACAGAAGGTCAGGTTTTTCTGGTATGCGATACCGGAACCCGGTCTTACGAGGCCCAGGTTGTGCTGGTCGCCAACGGGGTGACCCATACCAGGCATATCCAGGGCGGTATGTCACTGATCAAGGTGCATGATCCTGATTTTTAACCGCTCGTCACCCGTTCGTTTCCCGGTCAGGTTCCGTCTGCTGGAGCCTGACCAGGATTTGCGGGAAATCGGTTATAATGCCTGATACGCCCCAATCGATGAAGCGGCTCATCTCTTCCGGTTCATTGACCGTATAGAGGTTGACTCTGCAGCCATGTTCCCGAGCTCGTGTAATCTGCTTTTCCGTTATCATTGCCGCATTCGCGTTATAGACAGAGTAATCGAAAGATCCCCAGTCGTTTGTCCGATTATCTCCGCCGATCAGAGCATTTATTTCAAAACCGCTGTCCAGGCGTTGGACATGTTCAAGCTCAGCATGATCATATGAGGAGATGATTATCTGTTCGCTTTCAATACAAAGCCGGTCAAGCAGTCTGACCGTTTCCTCACCGAGTGAACAACCGGGAGGAGCCGTTGCGGATTTTAACTCCAGATTGATACGCCAGTCCTTGTTCCTGATAAAAAGCAGCACTTCTGCAAGTGTTGGAATACGGCATTTCTGAAACCGTTCCATCTCTTCAAAAGAAAGAGCACCCTCACTGATCTGGCCGAATGGATCGGTATCCAGGTACCATGAACCGGCATCAAGTTGCTGCAGTTCTGCAAGACGAAATGAGGCAACGGAACCATGTGTCCGCTCCGGGTAGATTTCGGCAATATATGTTGTCCGGGTCACCAGTGTATCGTGGAAAAGGACAAGATGCCCATCTGCCGTTATCTGAACATCAACTTCAACCCCGTCGGTACCAATTTCCCAGGCCTTTTCGATTGCGGCAAGTGTATTTTCCGGAGCCAGGCTTCGGGCCCCGCGATGAGCAAAATTTCTGACCTTCATTCCTGCTGTTCGGTTTGGGGAACATCTTCAACCATTCTGATGATCTGAAAGTAATTGGTGAAAACAAGTCTGATAACCGAAACATAGTTGGCTTGAGCCCGGGTAAGGTTGGCAATGGCAGCAAGCAGGTCAAGCTGTCGCTGCAATCCCTCCTTGTATTTTATCTCGGTGATTCTCAGGTTTTCCTCGGCGTAGGCAATGTCCTCACGGGTGATAGCGATATTTGCCCGGTTAATTTCGTAATCAACAAACAGGTTTTTCAGTTCGGTTTTGTAATTGTTCTGAAGCTCGGCAAGCTGAAAATTGACAGAACGGACTTCAGCCTCTGCTTTCGAGATCGCGGCTTCATCGGCGTACCCGTTAAACAGGTTGACCGACAGACTCAACTCTGCTCTCAGCTCATCTTCATTGACACGCCCCTGACCGCTCAGATAATGATTGTCATAAGCGCTATAGGTGGTAGAAAAATTCAGTTGCGGATAGTAGCCAGCTTTTCTGACCTTGCTCTTGGCCTGTGCTGCTGCCACCATTTTTTCAAGTATCCGCAGATCACTTCGATCAGCAAGCATTTTCTGTTCAGCACTGTCCGGATCGAAAAGACCGGGAACCTGGTCAAATTCTTCGAACTCCAGATCGGAAAATACGAGTGGCAGGTTCGCCTCTCTGGACAGGTCATTTATCGCTTTCTGCAGGTTTGCCTTTTCCCGTCTTACCTCCAGGTCAGCGTTATCGTAATCGACCTTGAACTTGAGAACCGTATTCTTGTCCAGCAGGCCAACCTCCTGACGATTCCTGCTTTCCAGATACAGTTTTTTTAAGGTCTTGCTGGTATCTTCTGCCACGTCAAGCAGTGCTGCCTGGTTATAAACGGCCAGGTATTTCAATGCGATGGCAAGCTGAATATCCTGTTTGATACTTTCAAGTCTGAGTTCCTCAACCTCATTGATCATTTCAGCGGCAACAATGCTGTATTGATCCTTGAGTCCTGAAAAAAGATTCCAGCGCAATGCCCCATAGAAGGAACTGTTTTCACGGGCCTCTCTGGAAGTTGCCTCATCAAGCCCCCAGGCCTTATAACCAAGATTGACCGATGGATAATAACCGCTTCTGGCCAGCCGAAGATCTTCTCCGCTCTGCTCAACGGCTACCTGATACTGCCTGATCACCGGTCTGGCAGCAAGTGCCTTCTGCTGTATCTGTTCCAGGGTGAGTGCCGGCAGCACTTGTGGCAGCAGGATCAGCAGAAAGAGAAGGCTAGTTGTTTTCATGTTCTCTCCTCCTTTCAAATCGAATGACAAATGCCAGCATAGCAGGAATGACAAAGAGTGTGAAGAATGTTGAAAGTGCAAGCCCACCAAGCAGGATACTGCCAAGCCCACGGTACAATTCCGATCCCGACCCCGTCGATATGACCAGTGGTGTCATGGCCAGAATTGATGTGGTTGCACTCATGAAAATCGGCCTGATCCTGGTCCTGACCGCTTCCGATATTGCCGGAATACCGGTGAGATTATGATAACGGATATTGTTGAGCGATTGATGAACAATGAGTATTGCATTGTTGACCACCGTGCCAATCAGGATGATAAAGCCAAGCATGGCCAGAACATCAAAGCCCTGAGGGGCGACAAAGGTATGTACCGTCAATAAGCCGATGAACCCTCCTGCAGCGGCAAGCGGGACAGAAAAGAGGATGATCAGGGGATAAAGAAAGTTTTCAAACAGGGCCGCCATCAGCAGATAGGTGATTAACAGGGCCAGCAGCAGGTTCCACTGCAGAGCCTGCCTGGTTTCAACCAGTTTGTCTGCATTACCGCCCATTCTGGTCTCAATGCCCTTCAGTTTTCCATCTTTTTTCAACCCCTCGACCGTACCGCTGATAACCGCCATCGCATCCTGGAGCGAGAGGTCTGCCGGAGGGGTGACTTCAAGGGTAATCGTCCTTTTTCGTTCGAAATGGTTTATCTGCGGCACCCCTTCGCCGTAGACAAGGCTTGCGACATCACCAACCTTGATCAAATCTCCAAACCGGTTGACAATAGTGGCGTCGAGCACCTTTTCCGGAGCGTCAAAAGAACTCCCTTTACCGGTGAGAACCAGATCGATCAGTTTACTTCCTTCCGGCCGGTATTCATCAATTTTCCTGCCATCCATCAGGATATCCACATAGACACCAAGCTCTCTCTCTGTCAGGCCGTTGGCGGCCAGCATCTCCTTCTTCGGAATAATCCTGATCTCAGGATAACTGGTTTCAAGTGACGGCACCGGCCGTATACGGGCACCGGTAATCTGCTGGCCAATACCTCCATAAAGCATTCGGGCTGCCGAAACAATGGTATCGATCTTTTCACCGGAGATATGTACCTCCACGGTACGCCCCTTTCCCAGATTGCGTCCAAAGACACTCGCCTGGATAGAAACACCGAAAATACCGGGTATCGAATTGATCACCCGGGAAAAAAGCGGGATCAGTTCCCGAGCCCTTGTCTCATGTTTTGAGATACCGCCAAACAACGTAAATCGGTCGGCGCCGACATAAAACATTCCATCGATCTGGGGAATACCGTCCTTATTATCTTCGAGAAAATAGGGTTTGGTCTGCTGATAGATCTGTTTACCAAGCTCTTTCAGTTTATCCACCGAATAACCGGGCGGCGGCAGAAGGATATTGAGGATCAGATTACGGTTTCCCTGGGGCAGATATTCTGCACTCGGTCTCAACCAGACAATGATAAACACCGACAGGGTTGTAAAAAAGATGACGGTGAACAACCGGGTGAACAGGTTTTTCAGACAGAGACTGGAAAGCTTCATCAAACCACCGGCGATAAAAGGACCGACTATTGATTTCTGCAGCCGTCTCTCTTTCCGAACCGTTGAGTCACGACGATAAAAAATATTGATCAGCGTTGGAATAACGGTAATGGAAACGACAAAACTGAGCAGAATCGAAAAGGTGATGGCGATGGCAATATCTCTGAACAACTGGCCAGCCTCTTCTTTCATGAAAATAACCGGCAGAAAAACGGCAACGGTCGTCGCCGTTGACGCAAAAATGGCACCCCGCACTTCCCGGGTACCATCATAAGCTGCCTTAAAAGCTGTTTTTCCAAGTTTTCGGTGACGATCAATGTTTTCCAGGACAACAATAGAGTTGTCCACCAGCATACCAACCGCAAAAGAAATACCGGCAAGGCTGACGACATTGAGGCTGCGATTACTGAGCCACAGGAATATAAAGGAACCGGTTACCGAAATGGGAATGGCAAGTGCGGTAATCAGGGTTGAACGACTGCTTCGCAGGAAGATGAGCAGCACCGTAATTGCCAGAAGACTGCCGACCAGAACATTCTTTTTCACCAGGTTTATCGCATTATTGATATAGGGACGCTGATCATAGACCATGTCGATAAAAAGGCCCTTACTCTTGAGTATCGTCTCATTGAGCCGGATAACCTCACGTTCGACATTTTCGGCCATGGACAGCACGTTGGTTCCCGGCTCTTTGCGGATTCCAATGACAATAACCTGTTCACCGTTATACAATACTGCTCCGGTCTCTTTGCGGTAACCCTTTCTGACGGTCACGATATCCCTGAGATAGATCCGTTTAAGCCCGTCATCGAAGACAACGACGTTGAGCACATCCTGCGGATTTTGAAACTGGCCGATGGTTCTGATCCGGTAGTTTTTTCTGCCAATACCGAGTATACCGGCAGAAATGGTTGCGTTGGCTCCGTTAACAGCGGCTGCTATCTGGCCGATGGAAAGACGGTACCGCGCCATTTTGTTCATATCAAGTTCAACCTGAAGCTCATTCTCGGTACCGCCGAATACGAGAACGGTTCCAACCCCTTTAACCCGCTCAATCTGCTGTTTGACGCTATCATCAAAATACGTTTTGTAGGTATTGATCTTCTGTTTGTTCCCTGGCAACGTTCTCAGCGTCATCCAGATCACCGGCGAGGCGTTGGCTCCGGCAGCATCGATCAGCGGCCTGCCGACATTGTCAGGATAGGCCGAGATCCCGTCCAGCTTGTTGGAGACCCGTAACAGGGCATCATTGATGTCGGTTTCCAGGGTAAAGGACAGGGTTACTTCAGAGAAATTATTATAGCTCTGACTTTTGAGTCTGGTCAGCCCCTGGATTCCCTTCAGTGCTTTCTCCTGCTTCTCGACAATTTCTTTCTCGATTTCGTAAGGTGTGGCACCATTCCAGAACGTCTGTACCGTGATTTCCGGTTTTTCCACATCCGGCGTCAGCTGTACCGGCAATTTGTTCAGACCGATAAGACCGAAGGTAACCACCAAAATAACAGCGACTGCCACCGAAACCGGTTTTTCAAGAGCATAGGTAATGATATTCATGACTGCTCACCGGCAACGACAACCGGCTGATTCGGCCGCAGTCTTTCATTACCTTCAACAATCAGCATCATACCCGGAACAATAGAGGGTGTATCGGTACCAACCCGATCCCCAAGGTAGGTGACGATATTGACCGGCATCATGACCGCTTTGCCATCCTTTACGGTATAGACAAAATCCTTCCCCTGAAACCTGGTCACCGCCGCACGGCTGAAAACACGTAATTCCTGTTTCGCGCTTACCGGCACCTGGACAGTAGCCGACATATTTTCAGCAACCAGCGGCTGTTCCGGAATCGCTATTTTGAGAAAGACATTTTTGGTTTTCAGATCGGCCACCGGGTCGATATCGATAATAGTTCCTTTCAGTTCACGCTTAAACGCGTTTATGGTCACATCAACAACCTGACCTCGTCTGATAAATTGCAGGGTTGTTTCAGCAATCGGGGTCCTGACCAAAAGATCCTGGCTGGATCCGATTGAAAAAAGCTGTTTTCCCTGCTGTACCCAGCTGCCGGAATCAACATCTTTTGTCAGAACAATGCCGTCAAATGGTGCAGAGATCATACTTCTTTCTTTCCGGATAAGCAGTTTCTGCAGAGTTGTCTCTAACGCTCTTTTTTCTTTCCGGGCATCATCATAGATGAATCGGGCATCATCATGATCCTTCTCGCTGACCCCCGAATTACTGAACAGTCGTTCCAGCCGGATAAAATTCTTTTCTGCGTTGGCTATCTTCAGGTTGATTCGCTCAATCAAGGCTTTCTGGTAGGAAATCTCCTTGTCCAGAATATCGGTGTTGAGTTTAACAAGAGCGGTTCCCTGGACAACCTTGTCGCCCTGCTTTACCAGAACCGTCTCGACCAGTCCGGCCAGCTCGGTCGAAATTCTGCTGATCCGGTCATAGAAAATGATGCCGGTTACCGGTCTGCTTTTGGCAACCGATTCCTGTACAACCACCGCTGTCCGCACTTTTGACGGACGTGGCTGATCGGCGGCGTGTAACAGGACCGGGGTTATCAAGAGCAGTACAGCTAACGGTAACAACACGATTTTTGGGACGAAGGTCATATCAGTCTCCATCTTCTTCAAATGACTTGTTCAGTTTTTTGTCGATGTGATTGAACAGATGCCGGAACAGTCGCTACCGCTCCCCTTCTTTTCGGTCATGAAACAGAAGCTACACCCGCATAACAACAGTATTGTTTTTTTTCCTATTCTGAAAACGAGGAAAGGCTTTCAGCTGTTCAGGTTTTCACGATATTCGATCTGTTTTTTACCGCCTGAGCCGTTATGAATATATGTGCTCAGGATACATATTTACCACTGCTCGTTATTTTTCTTACTCAATAATTAACTGGTAGACTATTCAAGGCAGCAGTATAATTGTCAATGGTTTTTCCATAAAAGAGAACCGTTGTGTATAAAAAAAACAAGGGGCGTATACTATATCTCACAAAAAACCAGTATCCCGGCACACGTCCTCAAATATAAGACAATTCGTAAACAGGATATCCCTGGAGAAAAGACCACCGTTTCTTGCTTTTTCAACCGGTCCTTTCTCCTGAGGATATCTAAACAACTCCAGGGATGTAACAATGCCTTCTCACTATATCCTTCCCGGTATTGATATCATAAACTTTGCCCAGATACTGCTGCAACACGGCACCGATGGCGTATTACTGACCAATGGAGCCGGGGTCGTCGTTGCCATGAACAAAAGTTATTCCAGATTGTTCGACATCCCCCATACCGACGTACTTGGGCGAAATGTTCAGGATCTGGTAGCTGAAGGAGCTTGGTCACCCAGCCTTTTCGAACGTGTCGTACAACAGCGCAAAAGCCTCACCGTCATTCAAACCACCCGAAAAGGCACGGCTATTCTTTCATCCGGGACTCCCATCTTTGATAAACAGGGGGAGATCAGCCATGTCCTGTTCAATGATCGTGATATGTCTTTACAATCACTGCTGGAGCGGGATCTTTCATCTCCTGTCGATTCGTCTCTGGTTGAAGTAGCCCTGAATGCCTCTGAACAACCCGACGGGCAGCCTGATGCTGAAACCTGGGACCGTTTTGATGGTATCGTTGTCAAGAGCCGCATCATGAAAGAGCAGCTGCATCTTGCCATGCGCGTTGCCAAATACCCTGTTCCTGTCCTTCTCACCGGTGAATCAGGAGTAGGAAAATCGATGGTTGCCCGTTTTATCCACGATCAGTCCCCGCAGCGTCTGGGCCCCTTTGTGGCAATTAATTGTGGAGCAATTCCCGAACAACTGGTTGAATCCGAACTTTTTGGTCATAAAGAGGGGGCCTTTACCGGAGCACGGGCGGGCGGGAAGGTCGGCCGTATCGAAACCGCTGACGGAGGAACTCTTTTTCTAGATGAGATCGGAGAGCTTCCCTACGAACTTCAGGTTAAACTGCTCCAGTTTCTGGAAACAAAACAGATCTATCCGGTTGGAAGTACAAAACCGATACCTGTTGAATGCACCATTGTTGCCGCAACCAACACCGCTCTTTCCACCATGATCAGCAACAAGACATTCAGGGAGGATCTTTACTATCGCCTCAATGGCATACCGATCCTGCTGCCACCGCTTCGGGAACGGCGTGAGGAGATACCACCGCTGGCCCAATATTTTCTTGACCACTACTCCAGTCGTTTCGGAGTTGACGCGTCGATTTCCGCTGACGGTTATGAGGCATTGAGTCATCTTCACTTCAAAGGGAACATCCGTGAACTTTCTCATCTTATCCAACGCTTGATCATTATAACAGATGGAGGTGAAATAACCGCGCAGCATGTTCGCTCCTGGTCAGAAGATTCGATCCAGGCGAAAACCACTCCCGACCAAAACTTTTTTTCAGGAACCCTTGCCGAACAGGTGAAACAGTTCGAAAGACAGATTATTGCAAAGGCAGTAAACCACTACGGCAGCCAGGAAAAAGCGGCCAAGGTACTGGGCGTCCATCAGTCAACCCTTTCACGCAAATTAGAGAACCATGCTTTCATGCACAAACCATGCAGAAATGCATAATGTCGACTTCCGCCACACCTGCAACCCATTGTAAAAACATAAAAAATCAGCCTGGCATATCTTTTGCTTGCAAAACATAAAGCTCATTAGTATCCAGGTAACATCGTAATACTTGCAAAGGGAGGACATTATGACAGAACAAAACACCACTCAAGCGGCATCTATGAAAGCTCACGCGGACGCAGGCTATCATATCAAAAAGATACTCTACCCAACAGACCTTTCAGCCGATTCTCCCCGGATCTTTCAGTATGTTCTCTCCATAGCCAGACAAACCGATGCCGACGTTACCTGTCTCCATGTGATCGACAGATATTCAAAGAGGGCGCAATTCACCCTGAACACTCAGTTTTCGAAGAAACAGAGAGAGGAAATGGCAGCAAAAGAACTCCAGGATGTTATGGAGGAGATGTTGCTGCGAAGCAGATCGGTAGCCGAAGGAGGGAGAATTCCAGCAGATCGTACCTACACACCGGCTCAACTCGGGGTAAAATCTGAAAACAAGGTCGTCTTTGGTACGATTGAAGAACAGATCCTCAAAGTATCCATAAAACTTGATATCGATCTTATCGTAATCGGAGCACACGAAAGGCCCCTGGTGCATACATACGGTAACTCGATTTCAAGAAAACTTCTTGACAGGTCTTCAATACCGATCACGATCATCCCTATCAAAAGAGCATAGACACTTTCGCGACTTCGACACTGACGACCTGGAGCTCGCAGGCGCACCTGGTGCTGGACAAATCCCGCCAGGTGCGCCTGACCCGACCATACATCTTCATAAAACGACGGAGAGGACTGGGTCGAGCCCCCGATATGCCCATTTCTGACCGCTCTTACTGTCCCCACCTCCAGGACATCTCCACTTGACCCGATATGCTGGCTTTCACCTCCGCATTTCAAGACAGAATATTCGTCATTGCCTTGCTATCTTTTCTGGTCTATAGTTGCAGACGTAGCGTTCACTATTTTAAACAAATTGGCTTTTTTTCCAGAGTGTATGGTGCAAAAATACACACATCAGAAAAAGGCAGACTATGGACTTTGATGCAGGCCAGCGACTGCGAACCATAAGAGAGAGGTACGGTCTTTCCCAAAGAGGACTGGCCAGAAAAGCGGGGGTTACCAACGGCATCATTTCGATGATCGAGCAAAACCGTAACAGTCCGTCACTCGCTACCCTTAAAAAGATTCTGGATGCAATCCCCATCTCTTTTTCCGATTTTTTCTCGGCAGACTCCGATAAAGAAAAACAGATCGTTTTCAGGGCCAGCGAGCTTCCTGAAACAGGCAGCACCGGCTTTTCTTTTAAACAGGTCGGCACTGACCTGAAAGAAAAGGCAATGCAGATCATTCACGAACACATAGAACCCGGAGCCGACAGCGGCAGTGACATGTTACGCCACGAATCCGAAGAGGGAGGGGTAATCATCCGCGGCCTGTTGGAATTAACCGTCGGAGGAGAGATTCACACCCTCGGTCCGGGTGATGCCTACTATTTTGACAGCCGAATCCCGCACAGATTCAGAAATATCGGAAAAGAGACGGTAGAAATCGTCAGTTCCTGTTCCCCGCCGACACTCTAACAGACGATCATTACCGATATTTTTCATCTATGAAAGAAAAACCATCCTCATACCGGCTTTTGTGTTGTACAATTTATTAAACACTGCTAAGATGGCTTGACGATGCGGACGGCACATTGCAGAGAATCAGCCAAACTACGCATCCGGAAGCGATACCAGACGCACAGGGATTTCCAACCACACAACAATAAAACAAAAACAGGTAAGCTAAAGCCTTGTGGAGAACGATATGAATCATCGTGTCGGACATTTAATCAACGGTCGACTCGTACCCGATGACGGCAGCCGCGAGCAGGACGTGTATAATCCTGCGACAGGAGCAGTCACGAAACAAGTCGCCCTCGCCTCTCGTGAAACGGTAAAAGAAGCAATCACTGCTGCTGAAGCGGCTTTTCCGGCATGGCGCAATACCTCACCGTCAAAACGGGCCCACATAATGTTCAGGCTGAAAAGCCTGCTTGAAGAACACAGCACGACTATTTGTCATTTGATTAGTGACGAACACGGCAAAGTCCTCCACGATGCCCTGGGAGAACTGACACGTGCTATTGAAAATGTGGAATTCGCCTGTGGTGCGCCCCACCTCCTCAAAGGAGAACACAGCAAGAACGTCGGAACCGCTGTCGACTCCTGGAGCGAGTTCCATCCCCTGGGCGTTGTCGCCGGGATCACACCGTTCAATTTCCCGGCAATGGTCCCTTTCTGGATGTGGCCCCTTGCCGTTGTCTGTGGTAACACCTTCGTTCTCAAACCGTCAGAGCGAACACCATCTCCGTCCCTCTATATGGCCGAACTTGCCCTCGAGGCAGGACTTCCCGCAGGCGTACTCAATGTGGTCATGGGGGACAAAGAAGCCGTAGACACCCTTCTGACCGACCCGCGCGTACAGGCGGTCAGTTTTGTCGGCTCGACCCCGATTGCCGAATATATCTATACCACCGCTACAGCTAACGGCAAACGGGTACAGGCTCTGGGAGGAGCAAAGAATCACGCCATCCTGATGCCCGATGCGGATATTGACAATGCCGTCAGCTCGATCATGGGCGCCGCTTACGGTTCCTGTGGTGAACGCTGTATGGCGCTTCCGCTTGTGGTTGCGGTAGGAGACGAGACTGCTGACGCGGTAATTGACAAACTCAAAACCGAACTGGCAGACATGAAGATCGGCCCCGGACGCGATAACAGCAACGATATGGGACCGTTGGTAACCAAGGCCCATTTCGAAAAAGTCAAAGGATATGTCGATCTGGGTGTAGAAGAGGGAGCCACTCTTGTCGTAGATGGTCGGGATATCGTGGTCGAGGGCTACGAAAACGGCTTTTTCCTCGGCGGCTGTCTGTTTGACCATGTCACTCCCGAGATGAAAATCTATCAGGACGAGATATTTGGTCCGGTACTGGGAATTGTACGGGTCAAAAACCAACAGGAGGCCATGGACCTCATCAACAGTCATGAGTACGGAAACGGAACCTGCATTTTTACCCGGGACGGTGAATCTGCCCGTTATTTTACCGACAACATTACCATAGGTATGGTCGGTATCAACATTCCTCTGCCGGTACCGGTTTCCTACCATAGTTTTGGCGGATGGAAGCGTTCTCTTTTCGGTGATCTTTCCATGTACGGTCCTGACGGTGTTCGCTTCTGGACCCGACGAAAGACCATCACCCAGCGCTGGCCATCCGCAGACATCCGGGTAAAGGCTCACTTTTCCTTCCCCAGCACTGACTAGTAATACCATTATGAAAGGAAGTGAATAAAGACGCCCCTCTTTCTGAAAAAAACAGCTTTTATCACCGCTTCTGTCGCTCAGAAGAACCGTAAGTGCTCCAGCAATCACGTTTGCCTGGAGCGTTTACGGTCTGTCTCTCTCCCGTTCGTTCCATACCCGGCCGATTATCGTCTGGTATACGACCGGGACATGCGTTCCTGAACGTCTCAGAAAAAATGCTATGGCCTTGTAACGCTGTCCTTTAATGATTCTAATCAGTTCAACAAAAATCGAGCACTTTTCCAGTCATACGCGGCCAAGAAAAAAAGTACGGGGTGTCGAATTTATATTGACACCCGTCTGATATCTGGTGTATCAGATACCATAAAGACAGTTCAGATGCTCTTGCAGGGTAGGATGCTGCAGGTAATGCTCCCCGGAAAGGGAAAGATACATATTAATGGAGAAAAAAAATGGCTAAAATCAAGATGACTACAGAAGAAGCGTTTATCAAGGTTCTTCAGATGCATGGAATTGAACATGCATTTGGCATTATCGGTTCTGCGATGATGCCTGTTTCCGACCTGTTCCCCAAGGCAGGAATTACGTTTTGGGATTGCGCCCACGAGGGTAACGCCGGCATGATGGCAGACGGATACACCCGTGCTTCCGGTAAGATGTCGATGATGATTGCTCAAAATGGTCCGGGTATCACCAACTTCGTTACCCCGGTCAAAACCGCTTACTGGAATCACACCCCGCTGCTGCTTGTCACCCCGCAGGCAACCAATATGGCCATGGGCCAGGGCGGTTTTCAGGAAGTACCGCAGATGGCTGTTTTTGAGGACATGGTTGCGTATCAGGAAGAGGTTCGTCATCCAGCGCGTATCGCAGAGGTTCTGAACCGCGTTATCATCAAGGCAAAGCGCGCTTCTGCTCCTGCCCAGATCAACGTACCCCGTGACTTCTGGACCCAGGTTGTCGAGATTGAACTGCCAACCATCATTGACTTCGAACTCCCAGAAGGTGGTTCCGAAGCGATTGCCAAGGCTGCTGCTCTTCTGTCCAACGCCAAATTCCCGGTCATCCTGAACGGCGGTGGTGTCGTCATCGGTGATGCCATTGAAGAATCCAAAGCCCTAGCAGAAAAACTGGATGCCCCGGTTGCTTGCGGCTACCAGCACAACGACTCTTTCCCGGGAAGTCATCCACTCTATACCGGTACTCTCGGATACAATGGTTCCCGCGCTGCTATGGAACTGATTGCCAAGGCTGATGTCGTTCTGGCACTCGGAACCCGTCTGAACCCGTTCTCCACACTGCCCGGTTACGGCATCGATTACTGGCCTGAAGATGCTGACGTTATCCAGGTAGACATCAACCCGGATCGTATCGGCCTGACCAAAAAACTGGCAGTCAGCATTGTCGGTGATGCCAAAAAAGTAGCTAAAGCTCTTTTTGAAAAATTGTCCGCCGATGCCGGTAACGCTGGCCGCGAAGAAAGGAAGGCCACCATCGCCGAAATCAAGGCGAACTGGGCCAAAGATCTTGAAACGATGGATCATGAGCAGGACGATCCGGGTACCGACTGGAACGCCCGTGCTCAGAAAAGAGATCCGGAAAAACTCACCTCCCGTATGGCATGGCGGGCAATCGTCAAGGCTCTGCCGGAAGATGCGATTATCTCGAGTGATATCGGTAACAGCTGCGCCCTTGGAGCCGCGTATCCGACTTTTGAAAAAGGCCGCAAGTATCTCGCTCCCGGTATGTTTGGACCCTGCGGTTACGGATTCCCGGCAATCTGCGGTGCGAAAGTGGCACAGCCCGACGTTCCGGTTGTCGGTTTCGCCGGTGATGGTGCCTTCGGCATCTCCATGAATGAAATGGTCTCCTGCGGACGCGACTCATGGCCGCCGATCACCATGGTTATTTTCCGCAACTACCACTGGGGTGCCGAAAAGCGCAACACCACCCTCTGGTACAGTGACAACTTCGTCGGTACTGAGCTGGACCGCAACGTCAGCTTCGCAAAAATTGCCGAGGCGTGCGGCGTAAAAGGTGTTCAGGTCAGCACAATGGACGAATTGACCGAAACCCTCAAATCTGCAGTCAAGGCCCAGATGGAAGATGGCAAGACCACTTTTATTGAAGTTCTTACCAATATGGAACTCGGCGAACCGTTCCGTCGCGATGCCATGAAAGCACCTGAAATTGTAGCAGGCGTCGACAAAAATGACATGCGCCCGCAGCAAGGCGCGTAAGGGATATTCTCCCCATCCGCGAGGGGCATACCACGTATGCTCCTCGCGGTAATGACGGTTTATACCAGAAATTAAGGTATTACCTGAAACCGTACGAGGTCTTTGAGACATCTGAACAGATGTTCGTCAAGGATAAAAAGCTTACCATTACCACTATTCGCGAACACGGATACACTGAAATGACGCCACATGATCTCTGACCGCAAAGGGTCGGAGGCGTTCGCGGTGCTGGCCGGACCTGCTTCAGCTTCGACACATAATAATTTTTGTTCCAGGAGCAGGTAAGACAGGAGCATAGCCACCGACAGTACCCTTTATGGGCGTCGATACAATAACATATTATATTTCACATCCCTTTGGAGGTAGTACATGAAAGTAGGAATCTTAAAAGAAATCAAAGTATTGGAAAATCGTGTGTGCATGGTTCCCGCCGGTGTTGCCACCATGATCGCCAACGGACATGAAGTAATCGTCGAAAAAGACGCCGGTATTGGTGCCGGTTTTCCGAACGAAGATTACAGTGCCGCCGGTGCCACCATCGTTGATACCCCGGCAGAAGTTTACAAGGCGTGTGACATGGTTATGCATGTCAAGGAACCGCAGCCTTCCGAGTACGATCTGATCCGTGAAGGCCAGATTATCTTCACCTACCTGCACCTTGCTGCCGACGAGCCTCAAACCAAGGCCCTGATGAAAGCCAAATCGGTTAACATCGCCTATGAGACCATAGCCAAGGAAGATGGTTCTCTGCCTCTGCTCGTTCCCATGTCAGAAGTTGCCGGACGTATGGCGGCTCAAGAGGGTGCCAAGTATCTTGAAATACCCCAGGGCGGCGAAGGTATCCTGCTCGGTGGTGTAACAGGAGTCGCTCCGGCCACCGTTGTGGTCATCGGTGGTGGAGTCGTTGGCTATAACGCTGCAAAAATGGCTGCTGGTCTTGGCGCCCAGGTATATATCCTGGATACCAACCTGGAAAGACTGGCCTATCTTGACGATGTCATGCCGGCAAATGTCTTCCCGGTCATGTCCAACCCGGCAACCCTGAGAGAATATGTCACCCGGGCTGACCTGGTAATCGGCGCAGTACTTATTCCTGGCGCCAAAGCTCCGAAACTGGTTACCAGTGACATGCTCAAAGACATGAAAGACGGTTCGGTCATGGTCGATGTCGCCATTGATCAGGGTGGCTGCTTCGAGACATCCAAAGCAACCACCCACGCAGAACCCACCTTCGTTGTTGACGGTGTTGTTCATTATTGTGTCGCCAATATGCCGGGAGCAGTTGCCCGCACCTCTACCATCGCTCTGACCAACGCGACCCTCCCCTACGCTGTGGAAATCGCAAACAAAGGCTGGAAGCAGGCTATGCAGGACAACAAAGAGATCAGGCGCGGTGCCAATGTTATCGACGGTAAAATATGCTACAAGGCTGTCGCCGAAGCATTCAATCTCGATTACGCTCCGGTAGAAAACTTTATCTAACTGAAGATTACCGAACTCCCGTTCCTTCGGGCGCGATTTTCTCGCCCGAAGGAACGATCCACGCTACAAGAGAATGGTCAAACGAACAAAAGACCAATCGCAGACCTCGGGAATGCAGACAAGGTTGTCTATCTACCTGATCATCACTGCTCAACCCTGCAATTGTACGCGTTCCCGAATCCCCGGATTATCCTCAATCAACATGATAACTGACAGCTGTCAACGGGAAAAGGCACTGATAACAGCGGGGGCTTTTATTCTTTTACTTTTTCTTGGCTTTATCGGGATTGATCGTTTATGTTTTACACCTCATAAAAAAAGGGGACTCATCCAGTGGCTCATTTTCTGATTAACATACTGAAGATGTTTCTTTTTTTACGATATTTCTCTGTAAAGGACAGGGGCCTGAAAACTCATTATCTCACGTTTAGAAAAAATCATGGTCGGCACACTCGAATATTCTTCTCTGAGCGAACACGTGTACCAGCATTTGCGTACACAAATGCACAGCGGGAACCTCACTCCCGGCTCGACAATCAATATAGGAGCAATCGCCAAGCAACTTGGTATCAGTAAAACCCCGCTGCGGGATGCCCTTATCCATCTTGAATGCGAGGGATTTGTAACAATCCTCCCGCGCCGGGGAGTACTGGTCAACAAATTGACGATAGAAGACGTACGGAAAGCTTATGACTCTGTCGGTCTGATTGAAGCATTCATCATACGGGAGTCCATTGACAAGATCACCTCATCCCACATTTCCCGTCTGGAAGAAATCAACGAGAAGATGAATGCTGAAATCCAGGCCGGCGATTTCACCCTTCTCTTTGAAAGCAACCTCCAGTTCCACAATACCTTCCTGGAGGTTTCTGATAACGAGATGCTCAAAAAGTTCATTTTACCAATCAAGCATCGTCTATACGACTTCCCCCGCCATCATTTTATCCCGGAATGGGAGAAAAGGAACGGTATAGAGCATGACCGGTTTATCGAGTGTTTGAAAAAAAAGGATGGAGAAGGTGCTGCTCGTATACTCCAGAACGAACACTGGTCGTTTACAACACAGAAAGAATATATTTTTTTATTTTACAACGAGAAGTAATACATGTTCGTTTTACGATTCTCTTTCAGAAAGTAATAAGCTGTATATTGATTTTCATGGAAAATCAATTCTGGCGATGCGGATATCCTCTCAAGATCACGACAAAAAACACGTCTATCATATTGTATTTTTAAGATTTCTTTAAACAATAAATTCCTGTCAGGCGTCTATCATATTGTGCTTGACACACCTGTTGATGTCTGATATATCAGGGACCAGCGCAAAACATAATTAGGGTTGCATAAAATATCGTATGCCTGTCCGCAAAGCGGGTCTGGCAGGTAAAATTACTAAATTCTTATCCTTGAACACGCTGGTAAGATATGTATACACGTATCTCTGGTCTTGTTCCCGTCAGCTTGTCTGTCAGCGACATCAATCCAGCAAAGGATAAAAGATACAAATGGGCCAACGTGCCGATTACATTTCCCCATACGCATACCGTTGTTCGTAACTCTCCCCCCTGCTTTACCTTGCCGAGGGAAAAAATGTACTTATGTAGATGACATATGAACCTGAATTTCAAAGACATGATCATTTCAAAACGCCCTTATAAGATTTTCATATGTTCAACCATTACAGTCAACATCTTGTTTTTACTATACAAACACAATTCAGGGGTTACGCGCTGAGGTTCAGTTTCATGCAATCATCAGGTAAAAAGAAACATGACACGCTCTGAATGGCTGATATCGTATCCGTTTTTTTCTTTTACCTGTCTGATATCGTTTTTTGTGGGCTTGTGCGGTCAGCATCCCGCTTTTTTTGATTCAAACAATTGGATGACGTTCTAAGAGGAGGAACCGTGAGTATTGAACTAATTACCTTTCTATATTTCACCTGTCTGTTTGTCGGACTTTTTCTGGGCTTACCGGTTGCGCTGGGCCTGGGTGGGACAGCGGTACTTTTTGCAGCTATTTTCGAGCCGCGTTCATTACTGGCAATTCCCAGTGCCTTTTATTACACGCCCTGGAACGGCGTTCTGGTTACTGTACCCCTCTTTCTTTTCATGGGAAGTCTGATACGTTTTTCCGGTATTGCCGAGGCAGCCTATGATGCCGTCTATAAACTGATCGGCCATATCGCAGGTGGTCTGGCCATGGGTACCGTCATGGTTTGTACCATTTTTGCCGCAATCACCGGAATCACGCCCCCTGCGACCATCACCATGGGGCAGATTGCCTATCCGTCCATGTTGAAATACAAGTATGACAAGGCTATCGCCATCGGCTCAATCGGTGCCGGCGGTGCTCTGGGCGCCCTCATTCCGCCAAGCGTACCGTTTATCTTCTACGGGCTGCTTGCCAAAGTTTCCATTGGCGGCCTCTTCCTTGGCGGCTTATTGCCCGGCCTGATGCTTGCATCTTTCTATATTGTCTATATCGGTATCCGCTGTAAAATCCAGCCGCATATCGGACCGGCTCTGCCAGAAGATGAAAGTTTTTCGGTAAAAGAAAAGTTGATGGCACTACTCGGGATCTGGCCATTTCTCATTCTGATCATCATGGTCCTCGGAGCAATCTGGGGTGGTATCGCTACCCCGTCTGAAGCTGCCGCTTTCGGCGCAACCGGTGCCCTGGTAATCAACATCGTCTATCGCAAGCTTACCTGGGAAGTTATGCGTAACTCCCTTGAAACCACGGTTAAACTTACCGGTATGGGCCTCTGGATCCTCATCGGTGCCAATATCTACCTCAATATCTTCAACTCCCTGGGCTGTCAGGAACTCGTTACCTCTCTGGTTCTCAGCATGCCCGGCGGTGAAAACGGTATTCTGTTGATGATGATGTTCATCATTCTGCTGCTCGGAACCGTCATGGACGACTGGGCAATCATCATGCTCTGCACCCCACTCTATATCCCCATTATCAACGAGCTGGGTATCGACAAACTCTGGTTCGGCGTTCTGTTTATCGTCAACATTCAGATAGCATACCTCACCCCGCCATTCGGTTTCGTTCTTTTCTGGCTGAAAAGTGTCCTGCCGTCCAATGTCAGTATGGGTGATGTCTACAAATCGGTTGGCCCGTTCATCGTTCTCCAGCTTGTTGGGCTCATGTTAATCTTCTTCTTCCCGGAGATTGCGACCTGGCTGCCATCCAAGCTGAACTAACAGGTTGGCCTAAAACAGATTAAGCACAGGAATACAAAAGAATATAATGAGGTTACGATGAAAGCATGGAACATGATAGAGAAAGTGATCGATCTGATCGCTGATTTTTTTGGCCGAACAGGCTGGCTGTTACTTATGTACTGCATGATAATGGGGATCACGGATGTTTTTCTCCGTTATATCATGAATTCACCCTCTCTGTGGATTTCCACCACCGTACAGGTGGCAATGGTGATGATTGCCTGCGTCGGTGGTGTTTATGCCTTGAACGACAATGCCTTTGTAAAACTCGATCTGTTTTACACAAACTTTTCCGACAGAACAAAGGCTCTCTGCGATATCATTACCGTCGTCTTCACCTTTATGTTCCTGTTCGTCCTGGTATGGAAAGGCTGGCAGGCTGGCATGATGTCACTCAAGATGAAACAGATGACACCGACCAGCGTTCCTATTCCGATCTATCCATTAAAAATATTTATTCCCATTTCCGCTGTTATTATGGTCCTGGTCGTTTTAAAGAAACTGATCAACGATATAATCACGGTGGTAACCGGAGAAAGACCGACAGCAGTCAAAGAGTAGAAGGATTGACAAAGGCTTGACCGATCTGAATATTCAGAATCGAGACGTAAGCTGATAACGGAATTACATGGTTGTAATTCCTGTTTTACTAACCAATAATGTCAGGAGGAGTAGCATGAAAAAATTTATAACGGGATTGGCAGCAGTGGCATTGGGTTGTTCCATGCTCGTAACCGGTTCCGCGCTTGCAGCTGAGAAATACGGCAAGCCGGATAAGGTAACCAAATGGGTTTTCCAGCCCTGCTTCGATTCTTCAGATGCCGGCTGGGGCAACGGTCTCGTTCCCTGGATCAAGGCTGTTGAAAAGGCAACGGAAGGAACCGTCAAGATCAAGCTTGAGCCTGCCGGAGCCATCACCTCCGGTTCTGAGGCGTTTGGTGCGGCTTCTGCCGGTATGATTGACGGTTATGCCGGATGGGCCTCCGTTTACGGCGGTGACATGCCGGAAGGTATGCTCGCATACGGTATGGCCATGGGTGTTGACAATTACCGTGACGCCTGGGCAGCCATGTGGGGTGATCCTAAATACAAAATCGGTGACATCGTTCAAAAAGCTGCCAATAAGCGTAATCTGCAATGGGTCGGCTGGACCGATCAGGGTCCGAATGCCATGTTCACCAAGTTCCCGATTAGAAAACTCGAAGACCTGGCTGGCAAGAAACTGAGAGCCGGTGGTCCCCAGGCATTGTTCCACGCAGCTATGGGCGGTGCTCCGGTAGCCATGGGCGGCGGTGACATCTACACCGGCATCAAGCTTGGAACAATCGACGGAACCTACTGGGATACCGGTGGAATCGATGATATGGCTTTCCAGGAAGTTATCAAGTATGCAAGTATGCCTGGTTGGTGTCCGGCCCAGCATCAGGAAATCTACGTCAACCTTGACAAATGGAAGGCGCTGAACCAGTGGCAACGTGACAAAATCAACGAAGTCTTCAAGACAACCTATTTCGAGACCTCCGAACTTCATGCCGCTGGTGTTGCCGAAGCACTTGAAATCCTGAAAAAAGCCGGTGGTGAAGTCATTGTCATGTCTGACGAAGAAGTTGCCCGGATGCGTAAAAAGGCTATCGAAGAAGTATGGCCGAAGATTTCCGAGAAATCAGAAGGTAATGCGAAAGGCGTTGCTCTGTGGGAACAATTCTTGAAAGATAAAGGGACGATCTAAAGCGAGAACCTTACAAAAACAACAAGTGCGTAGTCCAGGGAGCACGTTTCATTGTTCTGTGAAACGTGCTCCTTTTTTATGGATGAATGATATAAAACTGAAAAAAACAGACGATCACGTCCGCAAGCCCTGCTGTTTCAAGGTATCGGTAAGGAAAAAGGGACTCGACGCTCTTGCTGAACCAGCGCATCAGTTGCTGAAATATTCAGGAAATTCCTTGCCCACCTGATGGATGCATATCGCGAAACCCAGACCCTCAAATTTTTCCGTTATCATTTTCATCGTATTGACTCCGATTACCAAGCCCTTCTCTGTAACCAGCGGACCGCCTGAGTTTCCCGGGTATATTTCAGCATTGGTCTGAATATAATCACCTCTGAAATGTGAAATAACGCCGGCTGTCACCGAGTTTTTCAATTGTAATGGCGAGCCAATAGCATAGACCTGCTGACCAAGGGTGAGATCAGCTCTGCTTGCCGGGGTCAGGTAAGGAGTTCGATAGCCATTCAGCTTAAGCAGGGCAAGATCCAAATCCTCACTGACCCGGTACAGCACTGCTGATTTTTCTGATCCGTCTGCAAGGATTATCGTAAACCGGGATTGTTGCGCCAGTGCCTTGTTCTTTCGCTGAAAGGCCTCATTGTGCCGATTCAATTCCCGCCTGTTACGTTTATACTGCTGTAATCTCTTTTGATAGTCAGCCTGCCAGTCTCTTACATATGTTTCCCGTTCTGCCAGGGATTGCTCAAATTCTTTCAAGCGATTGGAATCTATTGATTTTTCCCTCGATTCAACCGTTTTTTTCAGGCCATCCCGATCAGCCTTCAAGCTGATACGAAAACGGTCGATACGTTTTTTTTCATAATCAAGCCGGGTTTTCCACTCATTGAGCTTTATCCGGTTTTCTCTGATCGTTTTTTCCATTTTTCTGTTTTTTGCCTCACTCCCCCGGACCACATGTCGATTAGTCACCAGTAAGCCATTGTCAGAAATGAAAAAACCGGACCCCGAACCACTCACTGTTGAAAGAGAAACCACCGCCAGATTAGCCCGCTCGATAGCCGTCTGCGGAGCCAGCACCCGTTCCAGATCATGAGCCAGATCTTCTCCTCCGCTGCCAGTCATATCAGACGGCGCAGGAGCAGCCATCTGATCAGTACCCGCTTCCCTGGAAGAAAAGACGATCTTTTCAACCCGGTCATATCCAATAGTTACGGTGCCGCCAAACGAGTAACAGGTCAGGTGCCCATCACCCCGTTCAATACGTTCGGTCTTGATAATCTGTCCGTTTTTCAAATGAATTTCATGTGCCGACGAGGAACAGGGTAGTATCGGCAGAAAAAGAGAAACAACAAGCATAATTGGTAAAATGAAGCGTAAAACAACCATTGGAATCTCCCGGAAAATACTGAACATCAATCCAGTATTCCGTCTTTTTTAGTGACACAGGAAAAAGAGCCGGCCAACAGGTTTATGCTTTCAGAGTACCATTTTAACCAGTAGAAAACCACCAATCAGAAGCACCATGAAAACGATGGAGAGTATATTGAAATAGGTATCAATAAAATGCTGAACCGGTTTCCCGAATTTCCAGATAACGGCAGCAATCAGAAAAAAACGGGCACTTCGGGATAACAGGGAAATAAAAATAAAGGTTGAAAAATTCAGTTTAAAACCACCGGCAGTAATGGTGAACAACTTATACGGAAGCGGTGTAAAACCGGCAGCACCAACTGCCCAGATATCATACTCCTGATAGAGTTTCTGAACCTGGTGATATTTGTGCTCCAGTCCATACCAGGCAATAATCTGCTGTCCCGCCGAATCCATGAACCAGAGCCCCATTCCGTATCCAAAGGCCCCCCCGGCAACAGAACCGGCAGCACAAACAGCAGCACAGGTAAAAGCCCTGGTGGGAGCTGCAACGCACATCGCAATCAAAAAGACATCAGGCGGTATGGGAAAGAAGGATGACTCAACAAAGGCAATGACAAAAAGAACCCTGATACCATAGGGCCCGGAAATCCAGACCATACAACGATCGTATAACCGTTTCAGGCCCGCGTCCCCTTTCTGTTTCTCAGGTTCGGTGCTACCAGCCATGCTTTCCCACCAGCTCAACGAACCGTACCCGTTCAAGAACGCTTGTATTCAGTTCTCCATCTCTTTTTTCGACAACCAGTAATTCCTGAAATTCCTGGTCGCCAACCGGAATAACCAGACGCCCGGGGTCAGCGAGCTGGTCAAGCAGCGGTTTGGGCACCTGCGGCCCACCGGCAGTAACGATGATCGCATCATACGGCGCGAACTCCTGCCAGCCAAGCGTTCCGTCGTCAAGACGTGAAACGATATTAAAATAATGGAGTTGGTCAAAAACCTTCCGGGCCGCCGCCAGCAACAGATTGAACCGTTCAATCGTATAGACCCGTTCACAGAGACGGGACAGAACGGCCGCTTGATACCCGGATCCGGTACCAATCTCCAGAACCGTCTCATGGCCCTTGAGTCCGAGTGCCTCGGTCATCGTAGCGACGATATAGGGCTGGCTGATGGTCTGCCCGGAAGGAATCGGTAAGGGAAAATCACCATAGGCACGGGCCTGCATCGCGTCGTCAACGAAACAGTGACGGGGAACATCGCGCATAACTTCCAATACCCGGTGATCAGCAATACCCCGTGAAACGAGCTGTTCGTTTACCATCCGTTCCCGCACCGTTACAAAACGGTCATTCACGGGCGCTTCTCTTGCCAGCTGTAATCATCCGCCCAATCATACTCATCAGAAGAAGAGGATGAATAGGTACAATCGCTCACCTTGTTACCCATGAAGGTAACTACGATCCGGCTCTGCCTTTGAGGACCGAACAGCTTACCGATATACGGTGTCCTCTGTAGCGTTGACGCATGTTCTTCCAGATACTCCCAGATCTCCATATCACCGGAATGAATCTGCTGTTCATCCGGATCACCGAGAAATGTCAACACATCTTCCTTGGTTGATGTTCCAACAACAATAAGAGAAGCGTCAGAAGCCAGGTGCCTGACCGGCTTGTCGGCACAACCTGCCAGCAAAACAAAAACAGATAAAAAGATACAAAAACGGATACCAGCTCTCATATTATTCTCCGCATAATTCTTCCAACATCACCGGAACAGGCTCCACACCGATCCATACCAGCGGTTCAACAAACCGACAGATCGTACGGCCCTATCACGCTCTATATCCTGTAGAAACAGATTTTTCAACTTATTATCACGCAATAGACACACGTTACACCCATAAAACGATCATTTCAGATCAAAAAGCAATACGCGGGCACCTTCCCGGGGCACAATCATGCTCAAAAGCTGAATAGGCGCGGCAGACCTTGCATACTCGCTGGAAAAGGCCAATTCAGGAAACGACCTTACCAAGTATCCGATAGTTCCGTTCAACCATTTCAAGCGGATCAACGGTGAGTCCAGCCTGGATCATCGCATTATCATAGATCTGGGAAGCGATCTCCACAGCAAAGTCTTCATCGCTGGCAACCAGCTCGGAAAGCTTTACAATCAAATCACTTCCGGTGTTTATCTCAAGATTCTTCTTGCTGATCTCATGAGGCGCGCCCTTTTCAAACCTGCCAGCCGCCATAACCCGTTCCATTGACGAGGTCATGTAACCATCAGGGTTGACAATCATGGCTGGCAGATCAACAAGCCTCGCAGAAACACTCACATCTGCAACCTTTTCTCCAAGCGTTTTTTTCAGCCATTCAATCAGGTCCTTCGACGCAGCATCATCAAGCTTTTCCTCCTGCTCTTTCTTCTGCGCATCATCTGCCTCGGTTCCCCCCTTTAATGACAGATCAGCACGATCTGCTGATACCAGTTTCTTCCCGTCAAATTCTCCAAGATGACTCAAAACGAAATCGTCAATCGGTTCCATCGTATACAGAATTTCGATATCCTTCCGCCGGAACATCTCGGTATAGGGCCCTGCCTCGATCGCGGCCCTGCTCGGCCCGTTTATATAATAGATCTCTTCCTGATCAGGCCTCATCCGCAAAACGTATTCGGCCAGGCCAATCGGGGTACCATCCTTTGATTTCGATGATTCAAACCGAATCAGCTTGCCCAGTTCCTTCTGAAATTCGAAATCACTGGTCAACCCTTCTTTCAGGTAAATCCCGAAGGTTTTCCAGAATTCCAGGTATTTTTCTTCGTCCTTCTTTGCCTCTTCATCGAGGAATTTCAGGAAACGCTTGGTTATCACCTTCCGCAATTTGACAACAAGAGCATTGTCCTGCAGTGCCTGCCGGGAAATATTGAGCGGCAGGTCTTCGCTGTCAACCACACCTTTCAGGAAACGCAGCCATTCCGGCAGAATATTTTCAGAATTCTGATCAATCAGTATGCGCTGACAATAAAGATTGACCCCCGATGTCACCCTGCCGAATCCCAGAATTTCAAAATTCTCTTTCGGCACAAACAGTAAGGCATTAATAGCCAGCGGCGCATCTGCGGAAAAATGAAGCCTGAAAGAAGGCTCGTCCATCGCGTTACCGATAAATTTATAAAATTCGGTATATTCTTCATCCGTTATTTCACTTTTGTTTCGGGCCCAAAGAGCCTGTACCGTATTGACGGTTTCACCCTCGAGCTTGATGGGGAACGGTACAAAAGCGGAATATTGTTTGATGATCGATTCTACCTTGAACTTTTCCGCATATCCCGTACAGTCTTCCTTCAGGTCTATGATAATTTTTGTCCCCCGGTGCAGCCCCGGACATTCAGAAATCGAAAAGGTTCCGGTTCCATCCGAAACCCACTCGTTTCCTTCACTGCCATCCCATGAACGGCTCTGTACCGTTACCTTTGATCCTGCCATAAACGCCGAATAAAAACCGACACCAAACTGCCCGATCAGGCTGACATCTTTACGTGCCGCTTCAGCTAGTTCGGTGAGAAAGGTGTTGGAACCGGAATGGGCTATCGTGCCGAGATTGGCCGCTAACTCTTCCCGGGTCATACCAATACCGGTATCGGTAATCGTCAGCTGCTTTTTCTCTTTATCCAGATCAATACTGATTTCCAGCGGTACATGCTCATCAAAAGGGGTCTCCGCGGTCAGACTCTCATGCCGGTATTTCTCGAGCGCATCGGCTCCATTGGAAATCAATTCCCGGATAAAAACATCACGTTCCGTATAAAGGGAGTTAATAACAATATCGAGTAATTTCTTTGTCTCCGCCTGAAATTCATGGGTCGTTTTCTTCTCTGTCATTTCCATTTACCTCATTTTATCGTTTCCATCGAGACCAGCCATGAACAACAACACCGGTTCCCTGATAGTTTGATCAAATTCGGCGAAAATAGTAACCATTGATCTCATCGTGTCAAGATAGCGACAATGCTGCGCCACTGAAAAAAGGGGAGAACAGCATGAGATGTATAGCTATCGGCGACATCCATATGACAGCAGACAATATCAGCCGGAGAGACAAAGTCCATCAGGCAGATCTGATCCTGATCAATGACTTCCTCGAAGGAATCGGTATCAATCTGCATAACCAGGTACGCCTGTTTCAAAACAGGGTCTGTCTGAAGGGGGTCGGCGATTCAAACCGACCCCCCTGTGCAACGCCATCGGAATTTTCAGAATCGGAACTGGCTGAATTCGCGGAAAACGGGTATGATCAGGCTATGAATTACATCAATCCGGCAGAACCGATTAAAAAGATTAAAATCCCGCTCATCATGATCAGCCACACGCCACCTCTGAAAACAGCTGTCGATCGGCTATCGAACGGTTCTCATGTCGGCTCAAAAGCAATCAGAAGATTTATTGAAAAACGGCAGCCAGTTCTCTGCATCAGCGGATACATCCACGAAGCAAAAGGAACAGATACCATCGGTCATACAACGACTTACAATCCCGTCATGTTCAACCAGAGAGGCTGGCTCGAGATATTCATAGAAACATCAGAGATAAAAACGGTATTGCATGACTGAACACAGAGACACCGTCATTATTGGCGGGGGCCTTTCAGGACTCGTCGTCGCCCATCGGCTGAAACGACTCACCCCGAACAGAAAAATTGTTGTCCTGGAGAAAGATTCGATGCCCGGTGGCGTTATCCGTTCTTTTGAAGAGTCCGGGTTTCGAGCAGAGCGGGGTCCTCACGGCTTTCTGGACAACTGCCCTCAAAGCAGACAATTACTAAAAGAAACCGGGCTGGATAAGGAACGGGTCAAAGCGCCGCTTGGCACCTTTGTCCGTTACGTCTGTATCAATGGCAAACTGCAGATGATCCCGCAGACACCCCTGAAAATCATACGGGAACCGCTCATTCCCTGGAAAGACAAGTTTCGGGTACTCGGTGATCTGTTCATCAAACCGGTTGCTGGAGAACCTAGCGTTGCCGACTGGGCAGCCCGCAGATTTGGCCACGCCCTTCTCCCCTACGTTGATGCCGTCTTCACCGGAACCTATGCCGGTGATTACGATAAACTGAAGATTGACGCGGTTATGCCCGGTGTCCGCGCACTGGAAAAAGAGTATGGTTCCGTAATAAAAGGAGCGATAGCCCGGGCCCGAATGGCCAAAAAGGAGAAGAGGAAAGGAGAGAAACTGGAAATACCGGCAATGACCAGTTTCCCGAACGGTATGCAGCGACTTACCGACCGGCTTTCAGAACTACTCGAACCAGACAGAGAACTGCTTTGTGATTGCACCGTCAGCCGGGTAATCAGAAAAGAAACAAACTGGCAGATCACCTCTACCAGAAAGACCTTGAACGCCGATCATGTTGTTATCGCTCTGCCGGTCAACAAAAGTCTTGAGCTTTTACAGGAAACAGACAGCACCATGATCCTTGATTCGATCCCTGAATCCTGGCTCGTCACCGTTGTTCTCGGCTTCAAGGGAGGTGAACTTCCTCCCGGTTTTGGCTTTCTGATTCCTGACATTGAAAACCGGTTCTCGCTTGGTACCCTGTTTTCATCCAACATGTTTCCCAACAGGGCGCCGGACGGCCATATTGTCTTCGAAACCCTGGTCGGCGGCAGAAGACATCCGGAAAAATGCACGCTCGATGATCAGGAACTCATTGATCGCTGTCTTGTTGATGCCGGAGCCTTGCTCTCTATTCACGACCAGCCCGTCTACACCAAGGTATTAAGGCCGGTTGGCGCAATCCCGCAGCTTGAATCCGGCTATCCGGCACTTCTTGACTGGCGGAACGACCTGGTCAAGAACCATCGGGGGCTGTACGTCTGCGGCTTTGGCTGGGATGGAATCGGCATTAATGATATGATCAAAACGGCATGGGCCATCGGTGAAAAACTGGCCCGTAACCGGGCGCAGCATCAGGAAGAAACAGAGCTGAAAAAAGTATATTTTTAAGCTCTGTTTCTTCTTAAGACTCGTCAACGAGAAAACGCGTTCTCCACATCATCGGCAGAGGGTTTTGACAACAGGAAAAAATTATGACAAAGAAGAATGGATCAGATGAGTTAAACCGGATAGATAAGCGGGCAATTGAGGCCCTGGCTCTCGCTCCGGTCATTGAAGCGGTAGCGCAGCGCATTGGAAAAAAAGAAGCACTCGCCATTTTACAGGAAGTCAATGAAAAAGAAGCGTTCGAGCGTGGTAAAGCCATCAGGAATCAAAAAGGACACACCGGAATCCCGGAACTAGTGGAAGATGTGGCTACCTGGGGAAAAGGAGGCACGCTTGAAATGGAGGTATTGGAACAAACAGAAAAAACGTATCACTTTAATATTACCCGTTGCCCTTATTATGAAAAATATCACGAATTAGGACTTGCTGAATTCGGCGTCGCACTTTCCTGCTGCCGTGACAAACCCTTTGCCCGCGGCTTTCATCCTCAATTGAAACTTGAACGGTCACAGACCATCATGGAAGGAGCTGACTATTGCGATTTTCGGTATACTATGCATTTATCCTCGTGACGGCATATCTTTTTTTGGATGAACAATGCCGTTATCCGCAAGGGAATCATCATGCCTGACAAGTGCGTTTTTACCGGTGCCGCCTTGAGTCCGTTTCGGTCTTTCGTTGCCAAATCACGGAAAATACATTTCTGGCTTGATGTAATGGTGTACCAGGCAACCCCCACGTCACCAACACCATGCACGGCCGGGCTCTCGAGGGGAGGAAACAACCTGAAGCAAGTGTAACGGGCAGCTCTTCCCCTTCTGCGCAAAAAGGTATCAACACCTTATTCGTGCAGCTGTTCAGCAGGAGCCCTTCGCTTAAAGGGACGAAATTGTTTCAGCAGCACGGGAGTAACAAAAAAATCAGCGGCCAAAGCGGCCAGGATACCGGCGGGAATCAAGATCCCCAGATTATCGTAGACCTTGACCACCGAGGTCATGCAGGCTGAAAAGTTCAGCACCAGCACGGTTGAGGTCATCACCAGAGCGACCCCAACGGTGGTAAAGGCACGTCTGATACTTTCCCGATAGCTGCCACAACGCTCATATGCAAGCTGACAATGGTTGATAAAGTGGATGGTATCGTCCACCGCCAGTCCGAGCAGCATCGGCATCAGGGTTACCGTTATCATATCCAGCGGAATACCGGCAAAGCCCATAATCCCGCCAATCACCAGAGCTGGGGAGACATTGGGAATCATCGCAATCAAACCAACCTTGATACTGCCGAGCACGACAATCATCAGTACTGTAATCACCGCCAGGGCGATGAAAAAGGAGCGAACCTGCCCCCAGGTAACGTAGTCCTGCATAACCGTATATTGGGAAATCGAACCAATAAGCAGGATCTTGGCATCGGGAAAGAGCTCCCTGCCACGCTGCTGAATCTGGCGTAGTTCCCGTGAAGCCTCGCCTGAATTATAGTCATCAACCTCCACGGCAAGACGCAGCCGCTGATAATCATAATCCACCCATTTTTCAGTCTCTGCTCCACCGGCATTTTCGTAGAGAAGCAGAAGCTGGGCGATCATCTCCCGGCTCTCAGGAATACGGTAAAAAGCCGGATCACCATTATTGACCACCTGGTTCATGTCCTTGATGATATCAAGCAAGGAACTGGTTTTCTTCGTCAGACGAAAGGTTTTGACTTCTTCTATGAGCTGTTCGAATTTACGCAGATTCGCAGGGTCTTTTACCGCATCCGGCTGATCAAACTCAATCGCCACATCATAGGAATAAAGTGAGCCAACCGGTGTCTCGCTGATCGCATGCAGACGGCTGACATAGGGAACGCCAAACCCCATCGAACGGCGCAGATCAAAGGAGACATCAAAACGGGTTATCCCGACCAGACAGGAAACCACGATAAGGATAAAAATAACAGCAGTCAGCCTCGGCCGGGCAAGCACCCTTCCGCCCATACCATTCATCAGCCGCTCCAGCAGTCGTCCTCCCTTTTCTGTATAGGCAGCATGAGGTTTACGGTCTTTACCGAAGCTGAGTAACGATGGCAGCAGGACAAGGACCAGGATATAGGTCAACCCGACCAGACAGGCAGAAGTCAACCCAACCCAGCGTAATACCCGTAAAGGAACAAAGAGAAAAGAGAGCAATGCGGCAATGGTGGTCAAGGCACTGAACAGCAACGGCCAGCCAGTTTCCTGTACCGCGGTAATCACCGCTTTACGGCGATTACCGGTTTTCAGAAATACACGGGTGAAGACGTTGAACAGATGGATGGAATACCCGATCGATATGGCCAGAATCAGTGCCAGAGGCAAAAACAGCATCGATGGATCAAAGCGTATCCCCAGGAACCCCTCGAAACCGAGTACGATCATAATGGAGCTGATTACTGTCAGCAGGGGAAAGACAACCCCGCGAACATTTCGCAGGAAAAGGACGAGCAGACCGATGGTCATCAACAGTCCGGCCCCGAAAGTACGCGGTGTTTCCTTTTTGAAAAAAGAGACCTTTTCAATATTGATTATCGGCAGCCCCGTGGTCTTTGGCTGAAGGATCCTGTATTTTTCCTGAGCAACCACTTCATTGAAGATACGGCCCACGGCAAAATCAGGGTTCTCTGTCATCTCTTCCTGCCAGTTGTCAGGGATCGGTTTCATACGCAGAACAATCCAGGTATAACGCCCATCTTCCGAGATAATCCGGTTTTTCATCGAGGTTTTGGCCAGGGCCATCTCTTTTATTTTCTGCAGGGCCTCCGGCGCCGAAGGAATCGGATCAGGAACCAGGTCAATAATCTCAAAACCATCCTCGGTACCGAGCGTAAATTCAAAATCGGTTAAGGAGATCACCTCATCGGCATAGGGGACCTTTGCCAGCAGCTCCTGACCCAACTCCCGTATCTTCAACAGGACCTGAGAATCAAAGACATCATCTGCTTCCACCAGTACCGCGCAGAAATCATCATTGCCAAAAATCTTTTCAAAACGTTCCCGGGCGGCAAGCAGAGCATCATCTTCCAGAAACCAGTTTTTGGTATCAACATCAGGTTCGATCTGCCTGATACCAATAAATGCCGTCCCGACAAGTACGGCAAAAATAATAATGTTGGCCCACCTGAAACGGACAATAAGATCTCCTAACCAACCAAAATAATTATTTATTTTCTCGATATCCAGCATAACAATCCCATCGTTTAAAAACTGTATTTTATTTTCACCCAGGCCTGGGTATTCTCTTCATAACGGCCAAAGACGCCATCATCACCGGTAAAGAAATCAATACCGGCAGAAAGGGCAACGGCATCATTGTAATCGTATTCTATTTTAAAACGATCAAACAGTTCACCGTCATCCAGTTGCCAATAAAGAATAGTGGCAAGAGTCAACGTCTGACCAAGCAGTTTTTTCGAAATATGCACCGTAAAGAGATACTGGTCTCTTTTTCGAGCCAGTAAGGCGGTATCACCACATATATGGTCGCCAACCAGCTGAGCCGTCACTGTCCAGTCATTGCCGGGACTCCAGTCGATACCACCAAGCCATTTTACCGCATCTTTTTTATCGGGCTGGTCAAAAAGGGATGCCGGTTGATAATAGCGCCCCTTGTAATAGGCGGCTTCAAAGCGAAAGACATAGTCAGACCAGGGTTTCGCCCCTTCAAGACTAAAAATGGTAAGGCGATGATGCCTTGGAGCAAACAAAACCTGCACGTCATTACCCGTAACCGTGATATTACGGTGCATGGCAGGAAAATCATCCCAGGTATGAAAAATGGATGCGGCCAGATCCAGCCCAGAGAGATAGGCTGAGAACTTGAGCGCGATTTCACTGTTTTCAACAGAATTCACCGGCTTGTCGACAGCTGTCGACAACACCTCGATATTTTCAGGAAAAACCGGTGTAACAGCCCAGGGATTATCGCCTTCCGGTTGAACCGCCGCCTTGAAAAAAGGAAGCCAGAGCAGCACCGTATCAAGCTGTTCACCAAGTAACCGCAGCCTGACCGCGTTTATCGGCATACGGATTTCGTCGAGATCACGGCTGATGGACTCGGTATAATCGGGCGGTGAGATCATATCGCTGATCTGCACTCCGTCTGCCCGGCCCCAGATAATAATCTGCTTACCTATCCGCAGATCCCAGCTATCTGCCACATGCTCAACCCAGGCCTCATGGAGATCCACTCCGCTCTCGGAAGAGATCTCTCTGTTTTTCTCGCCATCCACTGAGACAAAACCGTACAGCCAGTCCATATCGGCGGTCAGCTCCAGACGCAGCCGCGCTCTTGAACTCAGGCTGTCATGGGGTGAACGCAGCCTGACCGACTGAAACGCATCCAGCCATCCAGAAAGCGCAAACCGATCCTGCCACGCGCCCTGTTCTTCAGCGGCTCCTGATTCAAGGAACCAGAAACCATGCAACAGAACGGTCAACAAAAAAACAAGTGCTGAACTCCTCAAGGGATCCGCCCACGCTGGATGGTGGAGACCTTGAACAAACGATCCTTGAGCCCCGTATCAAAACGAATGGAACTGGTTTCCATAAACGTCTTATGGTTTCTCGAAACGTTGTCCATCTCCGAACGCAGTGCAACCCAGATACCATCCTGCTGAGCAAAGGCAAGAACCCGGTAATGCTTCAACAAGCCGTCCTTGTCGTAATAGTCACCTTTGAGGACCAGATGACTCTGCTGGTCCACCCAGTATATCTTACGGGTGTACATGTCCTCAGCATCTACCGGAATTGACTCAATCTTCCAGCAGGTATGGCCGTCAATAACCTCTTCCCCGAGCAGGGTATGGGTATCTTCATCAACATTACGGTCCCCCATGTCATCGTAGGTAAAATCACTGCCCATAAAATACTCGTTGCGTGAAGTACCGCTGATACGCCGTACCTTTCTCAAAGCCGGCATATAGAGCCACTTGTCATCATCTTTTTGGGGGTCATCATAGTCCCAGGAGAGAAAAGCGGTCCCCTTGACATCCGCCGGCGCCTTAAAAACCATGACACTCTTTCTGTCCTTACCGTAATCTTTGGAAAAACTTTCCAGTTCCCGCACCCGCTCACGGCCTCGCTTATTGACCAGGGTCATTTTCATAACAGAATGCCGGTCATCACCATCAGGCCGCTCATCCACCAGAGTCATAATCTCCTTACCACTCAGCGTCTCCTGGCTGTAAACAAAAGAAGGCAAAAGAAAAGACAGCAGCATCCCGTATAAAACGAATCTTTGAGCACTTTCACCTGTTTGTCTTACCCGCATAGAAAAACACCTCCTTTTCCTGATACGTCCAACAGCAGTTTTTTGATGGACCATATACATCAATCTTCCGATCTGTTTACCTGCCTCTTTTCTCTAAAACTGGATGATTAAAGAATTTTCATAATATATCAAAAAAAAACAGCCTTCTACCAAATACGGGAATAATAATACCGCAATCGGGAAAATATACAAAAAATAAAAAGAGATTGTATTTTCCTCAAAAAAAGATCTTGGAGCTCAGGATGCTTTAGCCAAGTCGATGGTTTCTTTAGAAAAAAGAAAACACGAATGTGCAGGAGAGAACATATGCTCCTGAGTTCAGGATTTTCCCCTTTAACTTCGCATTTAAATGTGATTTATATTAGCATAATCCTTTCTCTTATCGTATCGTTAGTCTTGACCAAGATCAGGGTATCTAAAGCTATCACAAATCATAGCAACCTCCTGGAGTTATTTATGAGAATACTGGTGAACATCGTCCTTGTCATTTTCCTGGTACAATTTGTTGCCTGTGATAGAGAAGAAAACGTCCCTGAAAAACCCCAAATTCGCGGCGTAAAAACCTTGAAGATTGGTAAAATTGAAAACACCATCACCCGTCGTTATCCCACCCAGTTACAGTCCACGGATATCTCTGCCCTGTCATTTGAGATCGGGGGACGGCTGGAAGAAAAACATCTGGAAGTTGGACAACAGGTCCGTGCGGGACAACGCTTATTTACACTGGATCCAACTTCGCTGCACCTTGCCGTGGGCAAAGCCGAAGCCGCCCTGCAGCAGGCATTGGCAACGGCATCGGACGCACAAAGCGATTTACAACGGCAACTATCGTTGTATCAACAAAAAATTGTCAGTCGTTCCAAGGTGGAACGTGCCACAACTGCCAAAAAA
>PDWJ01000848.1_pt1 | contig 42074 bp, 37 predicted proteins | sample 1430881 | NCBI WGS metagenome assembly PDWJ01 (sample SAMN01162460, study PRJNA174530) | Oral metagenome, whole genome shotgun sequencing project. | biome: Marine environment; feature: Marine mammal; material: Swab sample of the gingival sulcus; isolation source: swab sample of gingival sulcus...
ATCATCGTCTACAGTTTCGATTGTCAGGTCTGAGAAGCTTTTCTGAGCAAGAGGCAGCACCTTTTCAGGAGGAGTGACCGTATCGAATTTGCCTATAAGAAGAAATGTTGGTACCGCAATCCTGCTTTTGGGCGGTGTGAAATTCTCGTAGTTCAGGGCGGGGGCCAGCAGGATGAGCTTTTTTACCTGTGCCGGTGCTTCTATAGCGTAGAGTGCAGCCATAAGGCCGCCATAGCTTGAGCCAATGAGAATAAGCTGGTGCTTCTGTTTACAGTATGACCGGAGTGACTGCATGCGCTCTGCCAGTGTTCCTGAAAAATCAGGTGTTTTGAGATCAGGAAATATGTTTTTTAGAAAACGTCCCTTGGTGCCATTTCCTGATGAATCCAGTCCGTGCAGAAAGAAAAGATTATGATTTTGCATTGTTACAGTTTAGTCCTGTGGTTTTGAAGATGCTCTTTTTGCCGCAACAAGAATGAACATTTTGTCCTGATTCTACGCCTGAAAATATATATTGCCATTGCAGCGTTATAAAACTTTTAGAAAAAATGTTCATGAAAAAGTCGGGGTACCGTCAAGAAAAAACACCCCATAAGCAGTTTCTTGCCTATGGGGTCGTGGAGGATGTGTCATTGAGTGGGATGGCCGGACCCTCTACTGGACTATAAACGGGAGGCTCCGGTCAGATTATGCTGTTTGATACTGTTTATGGTTACCGGATTTCAATCTGTTTTGCCTTGCTTGCCTGCGCTTTTGGTATCTCAACTATGAGTATACCGTTTTCGTATTTGGCGTTCACATCGTCTGCTTCAAAATCCAGCTGGAAGGAACGCTCGAATTTCCCGTATATTCTTTCCTTTCTGAATGTATTCCGGTTTTCGGTTTTTTCTTCCAGATGTTCGCCCCGTATTGTGACGATTCTACCCTTTACATCCACCTTTAAATCCTCTTTTTTAAAGCCGGGTACTTCCACCTCAAAAAACACATTGTTCTCTTTTTCGTAAATATCCACTGAGGGAATGAAGTCCCCCTCGGTTCCTCGGCCTGCCCAGGAAAATGGAGCAAAAAAATCATCCATTAATCGTGGGATGTAATCGTCTCTGTGTAACCTTCTGTGATGTGGTTGGAAATGTGTCAGTTGCATAGCGTTTCTCCTTTATTGTAGTTGTATAATCACGTTGATTTTTATTATTCCTTGCATTTCCTTACCAACAATGATAATAATGAACAATAATATGTCAAATAAAAAATATTACTTTTTTTGTAAAATATATAAAGTAATATAGAGGAGGTGGGATGAAGAGTATGAAGACATCTGTATTACATATTGAATTTACAAAAGAATCAGCACAAGAGCTGTTGGGAAAACAATCTGTTCGCACAACATTTAAAATATCTGAGCGGGCTATAGATGGTTTATCCACCTTGGCTGTCCAGTTGAGAATAAAGCAGAAATCGCTGTTTGATCACCTGATGGATGACTCGACAACATTGCAGCAAATTGCCCAGAGGGCAGGGGATTTCAGGCTGCCGGAGCAGAGGGTGGCAAAGACCTATGTCATATCAAGAAAGACACTGCAGAACCTCGAGCAGATATCGCAAAGGCATGGGGTTCCCCGTGATACGCTTGTTGAACTGTCGATTGAGCGTATTTTTCCGCTTCTTGCTGAAGAAAAGAAAAAACACCAGGCGAGAAAACAGGTGCTGGATAGGCTGGCTGTGTTTCTGCGCGAGGGTGAAGCGCTGTATGCCCTTGTGGAAAAAAGCCTGGATGTCGACGATCCGGTCTGCAGAAGGGTTGTAGACATGCTGCTCGAGGTCCAGGGATGTTATGAAGATGTGGAAAGCAGTGTTGTTAGGGGGCGAGGGGTTGAAGATTTTTAGCCCAACTTTCTAATAGGCCGGTGGACAGGACGGGGGTGTCCAGCCATAAGCGGCCAATAATAAGGAGGGCGATTATCTACTGATCCTTTTTAATCCCTGCCAAAAATGGGTACGGTTTCCAATAGAGCCTGGAAATTTCACCGCCAAATTTTTTCCCCCATAACGATATGCTTGCAAAGAGATAGTAGAGCGTTGGTACAACAACCAGCGTTAAAAATGTCGCGATTATAAGTCCAAAGATCACGACAACAGCCATAGACCGCCACCATTGGCTGGACTCGCTGACCCATGATATCTGCCAGATATGGAAATCAAAGGAAATACCTGTCACCATCGGAATAAGGCCAAGTATTGTTGTTACCGCAGTGAGAAGGACAGGGCGAAGACGCGTTGCTCCGGCTGCAATGACAGCATCCCGCAGCGACAGACCTCTTTCTCTCAGTTTGTTGGTATAATCAAGGAGCACGATTGCATTGTTGACAACAACGCCTGCAAGTGAAATTACACCAACACCTGTCATAATGATGCCAAAAGGCGATTTAAACAGAGCCAGGCCAAGAAATGCGCCGCCAAGAGAGAGGATTACCGATGTCATGATGATAAAGGGCTGGGCTACTGAGTTGAACATTGCAACTAAGATCAGGAAGATAAGTAACAGGGCAACCAGAAATGCCCTGGAGAGAAATGTCTGTGATTCCTGCTGGAATTCAAATTCACCGGTAAAGGTAAGGCGGTAACCAGGCGGCAGGGGAAGGTTTTTCAACAGTTCTGCCGCCTGCTCACGGGCAACGGGCCCGGGAATTTTTGTTTCATCGACATTGGCCCTTACTGTGACCACCCGCTCATTGTTGATGCGGTTTATTTCACCAATGATGCCTGTGAAGCTTACTGTGGCAAGGGTGGAAAGAGGTACAAGCGTACCCGTGGGGGTGGGCAGCATAAGTTCATGCAGTACGTCAACGACTTCCCTGTCTTTATCCATAAGCTGAACGGTGATGTCATAATTATCATCTCCCTCGCGGTAGGAAGAGACTTCCAGTCCGTTATAGGCGCTTTTCAGAGCCCAGCCAATGTTATTCGTGGTGAGTCCGTACAGGGCAGCCTTCTGTCTGTCAACATTTACCTGTACGGAAGGAATTGCCTCAACATAGTTATCCCTGATATCCTTAACATGGGGGACTTTCTCTAAAAATTCTGTAACCTGTTTTGCTATTTCCCCGAGTACAGCAAAGTTCTCTCCTGCAATCTCGATGTTGATCGGAGAACCTGTGGGAGGCCCTTCTTTCTGGACGGCGATGGTGATTTGTGCGCCAGCGATATCCTCAATGCGTTCACGTATATCATCTACCGTGTCATGGGATGACCGGGGTCTGTCATTCATATCGATAAAACGGACTCCTATATGGTTTGGAGTATTGTCGTCAAAAGAGGAACTTCCTCCTGCACCAATAATACTTTTGGTATAGATATTCTTTATATTTGCCAGATCACTGGGGCCCAAAATCTTTGAGCCGTCCCTGGCTGTGTGTTCTTTTGCGGCCAGAGCCTCTTCAACATCTTTTTTTAGTCCCTCTCCGCCTGTTCCGGAAAGAGCGTATTCCACTCTGTTTGCTATCGAATCTATATACTCCAGATCAGCTCCTTCAGGAACATCCATATTGATATACAGTGATTTGGGCTCAACATCGGGGAGAAACTCGACAGGTTTTTCCAGACCGATGATAAACAGCCATGACAGAACGAAAAAGATTAGAACACAAAATCCGGTGCAGATGATGGTGAGCGGCATATCAAGGGCCGAGGAAAGCAACCTGCTGTAGGATTTCAGTAAAATGCCTTTTATCGCAATAGGTTGTTCAACAGCCCTGGATATCTCTTGTATGTCTTTTCCTACGGTATTGGTTTTTGCTGCAGCCCGCATAAAGAGAGAGGCCAGGGCAGGGTTTATCACCAGGGCTACAAAGAGGGAAGATGACAGTGTGACAATGAGGGTAAGAGGGAGATAGCCCATGAAATCACCCATAACCCCTGGCCAGAAAAGCATGGGTGAGAAGGCCGCAAGGGTGGTAAGCGTAGAGCCGATAACAGGGTAGGCAACTTCGCCTGTTGCCTTCATAGCTGCTTCAACCCTGCCCGCTCCCTGTTCCATAAAACGATAGATGTTTTCAATGATAACAATGGCGTTATCGACAAGCATGCCCAGGGCTAAAGTGAGGCTGAACAGCACAACCTTGTTCAGGGTTATGCCCATGATCTGTAGTACAGTAAAAGAGAGCAGCATGGAGATAGGGATAGCTGCACTGACAAGTATTGCATTGCGGATGCCCATCGTTAAAAAGATGACGATAAGAACAAGGACAAGGCCTGAGAGAATATTATTTTCAAGATCTTCGACCATCAGTTTGATGTCAGAGGCTCTGTCCATGACCTTGGTTATTTTTGTTCCCGCAGGCCAGCCAGGTTTACTTTTCTCTATGATTTTCTCGATCGCATCATTGATTTTGATGATGTTTTCTCCGGTTCGTTTTTTGACGGCCAGGTTAACTGCGGACTCGCCGTCAAGCCGTGACCTGCTGGTTTCCTCCTTGAATCCGTCAATTACCCGTGCCACATCCTTGAGGTAGACGGGCTGGCCGTTATATGTGGTAAGGACAAGATAGTAAATTTCCTCCGGTGTGGTGAATTCTCCTGGAACGCGCAGCTGATAGCGTCCATTACCCAGAATGATCGTTCCCCCTGAGTTATTCCGGTTTTCGGCATTCACCACTGTCTGAAAATTGCCAATGCTCAGCCCATAATAGGCGAGTTTTTCCGGATACACCTCTACCCGTATTTCACGCTCCAATCCTCCGGTAACAGTTGTTTCCAGCACACCTGGCACTGCCTCAATTGCATCTTCGAGATCATCGGCAATTTTTTTCAGGCAGGGCAGACCGCAGGTCCCCGAAAGTGAGAACACTGCGATGGGCAGCTCTGAGAGATTGACTTCAAATACAGCGGGATCTTCATCGAGATCTGCGGGAAGGTCGCCAAGGGATTCGTCCACCTTGTCCTTAACATCCTGCAGAGCCTGGTCAATATCTGTGCCTGAGGTGAATTCAACGCTGATACTCGAGAGACCTTCTGCACTCACTGACTGGATTTTCTTTACGCCATCCAACCCCTTTAGTTTTTTCTCAATTTCAATGGTTATAGCGGTTTCTATATCAGAAGATGAAACGCCTCTGTACGCTGTTGAAATGAAAACATAGGGTATGGTGACATCAGGATCATCCTCCCTTGGCAGTTCACGGTAGCTGTGAATGCCAAAGATAATCAGTAAAATGGTGAGAACGATAACAGTGGCACTCTTTTTTATAGCGATATCTGAAATGATCATAACATGTATTTGCCGGGGTTGGTGATTTCTTTTACCACATTGATCTTTTGGTTATTTTCCAGGTCTCTCTGCCCCTCAACGATCAGTTTGTCGCCTGCTCTGAGTCCCTGTTTCACCTCGATCATCCATTTTTCCATAATTCCCAGCTTCACCAGCTTCTTTTTTGCCCGCCCGTCTTTTTCGATAAAGACATAGTGCTCGTCATTTCTGGATATTACCGAGTAAAAGGGGATGACAATGGCATCATCTACGGTTTGTTTGATGATGTCTGCCCTGATGAACATACCCGGCAGTATGTCTCTTTTCGGGTTGTCCACCTCCAGCTCGAGATTGTATAATCTCGCCGTGGTTTCAGGGGCGGGTGAGAGGAAGTGTTTTTTTCCCGTCCATGTCTTATCTCCCAGTGCCTTTATGGAAAACGTGATTGCATCAATTTTTCGTACAGCAGCGACATCTGATTCCGGGATACCGATGACCGCCTTTACCTTGTCAATTTTCAGTACCCGGGCAATGGGATCTGTCACTGTTAGAAATAAGCCGACTTTTGCGTTCATTGCTCGTATGACTCCACTCACTGGAGAGGTGATTGTACAGCGGGAAAGCTGCAGGGCGGCATTGTCCAGGTCAGCCTTGGCTGTCATCAATACGGTCTCGACTGTATCAAGCTGAAATTGTGTGACGACACCTTTGGTATGCAGGTTCTTATCTCTTGCAAAGTTGTTTTTGGCCAGGTTGTAAGCGGCTTTGGCGCGCTGCAGCGCGATTGTGTAGTCCGTTTCTTCGATACGTGCAATTACATCGCCTTTTTTTACTTCATCGCCCTCTTGAGCGAGGATCTCTGTAACGGTGCCATTGACCTTTGCCATAACGTTCAGTTCAGTCCATGCCTCGATACTGCCGGGCAGGTTGATCCGGTCATGGATACTGGCTGGCCGGAGCGTGTATGTAACGATGTTGACAGGGCGTTCCTGCTGAGAGACCGCATTTATCTTGGCCTCTGTTATTGCCTTTTTCCTGGCAGAGACTTGAATGAAAAGGAAAACAATGAGAACGATTAATCCTGTGAGGAGTAGTCTTGGGAAAATCTTCCAGATAAAAAATACCATTTTCCCTCTGGTTGTTGTAGGTGGTTGATACATACTCATATCTTTCTATTGTCCTCAAATTTTTAAGTTATTTAAATGATTTTCTGCCAGTCCTTGCAACGCCTGCGAAAATAAGAGGTGCATTACGGGTTTTACTTCTTCACTTTCTATCCTGTTGGAATACCAGGATGAAACCACGAGGTTATAGAGGGAAAAAAAGTGGCCCGCCAGGTAAAGCCTGTCTATATCTTTACGAATTTCCCCTTTTTTTATGGCCTCATCGATAATAGTATAGAAGAGTTCCAGCCATTTTTTTTCCGGTTGGTTGCCTGCCTTACAGCGGGTTTCATCGGGGAAGAGGGTCTGTTGTAAAAACAACCTGCCAAAATCCTTGTGTTTAGAGATAAAATCAAATTCATTCATGAAAATAATGATTAATCTGTCAACAAAGGAGACAGTGGTGTTTTGTCTCTTTTGTACCTCATCATGGATCAATTTCAACCGCTCTTCACAGAAGGCAAAAAGAATATCCTTTTTGGTTGCAAAATATGAGTAGACAGTACCTTTGCCGATCTTTGCCTCTTTTGCCAGCTCTTCAATAGAGGTATTGTCAAAACCTTTCTGGCCAAATAATTTGATGGCTGCAGTGAGGATAGCCTTTCTGGTTTGTCTCTTTTTTTCTTCTCTGGTCAGTTGCATTTTCGTTCAGTTTCCCAGCGGTTTTTATCTCTTGTAGAGTGGTATTCCATCAGAAAGAGAAGGTCAAGCAAAAAAATGACTGTGGTCGAGTTTCTCCGGGTAATATAGGGTGCATACAGGATGTTCATGGGTAATCATACACTGTCTTTTCAACTGATCTTTGTACGAGGATGGCCGTAGTGTCCAGCTGATGATTATCCAGGCGAAGCTGTGTCTTTCATGCTAAATGCCTCCGTGGTGTTCAACGTGCTTACCGCCTTTTGTAAGAAGAAAGCAGGGGGGGGATGTGGTATACTTTTCATTGCCATTTTTGCTACAGTGGCTTACCTACGATATTGCCCCTTTTTTAACCTATCGAGGTGAGAACTGTACATTTTAATCTACCCAACCAATATAAAATAGTTTATATGCCCAAGAAGAGTTGCTGTAAAGAGTCCTGTCTGTTATCTCGGGTTAAAACAAGAGTAAAAAGTTCCAGTATAACAGATGCCTATGCCAAATAAACGATTTGATTCTGGTGAGCTGCGTCAAAATACGTATGCAAAATATGTAAAAGCTCTTTTTCCTGAAAAGCGGCTATTCTCTCTTTATCAGGAGCATATTCGGTGGATGGCGCAAAAATCACCATAAATGCAATGGCTTGTTTTAGAGGAAAAGAAGCCAATGAATGATATTCCAGTAGTTGAATTCAAAAAGGTCTGCAAATATTTCGGCAAAGATCTGGTTCTCAAAGATTTCAGCCTCACAGTGGTTGATGGTGAATTTCTCACCTTGCTGGGTGCTTCAGGTTGTGGCAAAACCACAGTGCTTCGCCTTATCAGCGGCTTTGAGATCTGCGATGCTGGCACCATCCTTCTCGATGGGAGGCCCGTAGCCGGAATCCCGCCTGAGGCCAGAGCGGTGAATACAGTATTTCAAAACTACGCCCTCTTTCCTCATCTAAACGTCTTTGAAAATATTGCCTTTGGCCTGCGTATGAGCGGGAAAAAGAGCCACGAGCTGAGAGAAACTGTCAGAGAGGCCATGGCCCTGGTCCAGCTCGAGGACATGGCGGCACGTAAACCATCAGGCCTTTCTGGTGGGCAGCAGCAACGTGTGGCCATTGCCCGAGCCATTGTCAACAAACCCCGGGTTCTGTTACTGGACGAGCCGCTTTCCGCACTGGATTATCGGCTTCGTAAAAAGATGCAAAAAGAGCTGCAGCTCCTGCAAAAAAATCTTGGTATTACTTTTATCCTGGTAACCCACGATCAAGAAGAAGCCTTTACCATGTCAGACAGGGTTGTGGTCATGCGTAATGGGGCTATTGAACAAATCGGCTCTCCCCGTGAAATCTACGAAGAACCGGTCAATCTGCATGTAGCCAAATTCGTCGGGGAAATAAATGTCCTTGACGGCAAAATCCTCAAACGTATGGAAAACGGGATCTGCGAGGCTCTTGTGCAGGGAGTCCACGTCAAGGTGGAGGTGCCTTCCTCTTTCAACCCTGGAGACCTCATCCATGTCCTGCTCAGGCCCGAGGATTTCCGGCTTGAGCTGTACCGGGATCTGGAGACAGATGAAACTATCAGCCAGATTTTTGAAAAAGCACTGCTGAAAGGCTGGGTGGAAAGAACCTGCTACCGGGGAGCGACCTACGACGTGGAAGTCCGTCTTGACGATGGAAAAACCATTCTCGTCAGTGAATTTTTTGACGAGGATGCGGAAACACTCTACTTTAATCCAGGCGATAGAGTGGCGGTAAGCTGGTTTGCCGGCTGGGAGGTTATCTTGCCCCATGTTCCGTAACAATCTCTTTAAAAAGCTGGTTCTCTGTGGTATCATCACCTGGCTGCTGGTATTTGGTGTTGCGCCCTTTTTGATCCTGATAACCACCTCGTTTCTGCAACAGGGCACCACGGAGCTGGTAGAGCCGATCTTCACACTGAACAACTACCTGCGTCTCGCTGAACCGGAAATACTCTCGATGGGGCTGGAATCAATTCTCCTGGCTTCAACTGCAACGCTGCTCTGCCTGCTCGCAGGCTATCCGTTCAGTTATCTGATGGCCCGGAGCCGACAACGGATTCAGCCACTTCTGTTACTTGGGATAATGATCCCTTTCTGGACCAACAGCCTGATCCGTACTTACGCCCTGGTTATGATACTCAAGGCCGACGGGCTGCTGAATTCACTACTGCTTTTCCTTGGCGTCATTGCTACTCCCCTGCCGCTCATGTTTACCCCGCTGGCAGTGTTTATTGGCCTGGTATATACCCTGTTACCCTTTATGATTCTGCCCCTGTACGCGGCCTTTAGCGCCCTGGATTTCCGTCTGGTGGAGGCTGGTCATGATCTTGGGGCTAACCGGCGTCAGGTGCTGTGCAAGATCATCATCCCTCTCACCCAGCCTGGAATTATTGCGGGCTGTATATTGGTGTTTCTGCCGGCACTGGGCATGTTTTTCGTACCAGACATCCTGGGCGGTGCCAAGACACTGCTTATCGGCAACTTTATCCGTGATCAGTTTCTCTCCTCCCGTAATATTCCCCTGGGAGCGGCAACCAGTATCGCCATGACCCTGCTCATGGGTGCCCTGTTGCTTCTGTACTACCAGACCAATCGCCGCCTTGGTAATAAAAGGCTTACACCATGAAGACCGTGGCCCGTTTCTATCAGGCATTGCTCTATCTCTTTCTCTACCTGCCTCTGGCCGCCATGGCAGTTTTCTCTTTCAATGATTCCAGGTTTTCTCTGAGCTGGAAGGGATTCACCTGGAAATGGTATGTCCATCTCTGGCATAATCCATCGCTGACAGAAGCTGTCTGGAACTCGCTGCTGCTGGCCACATCGGCAGCAACCTTGTCAACTCTTCTTGGTACCCTGGCAGCCTTTGTTCTCCACCAGTACCGGTTTTTCGGACGGAACACCATATCGGCGATGTTTTTTGTGATGATGATGTCCCCAGACATTGTGATCGCCATTTCATTAGTGCTGCTCTTTCTCGGATTGCAGATCAAACCGGGGTTTCTGACGTTGCTCCTGGCCCATGTAACCTTGTGCGTTCCCTTTGTTGCTACCACAGTTTATTCCCGCTTTCACAGTTTACAACCAGAAGTTATCGAGGCCGCGAAAGACCTGGGCGCATCGGATTCACAAACCTTCTCCAGGGTAATCCTACCCATTATCCTGCCATCGGTATTTGCAGGCTGGCTGCTCAGCTTTACTCTGAGCCTTGACGATGTCATCATCAGCTTTTTCACCACAGGTTCCACCTTCGAGATACTGCCGCTGCGCATATACTCCATGGTTCGCCTGGGAATTAAACCTGATGTCAATGCCCTGTGCGTGATCATGCTGGTTATCACGATCACGGTTATTTTCATTTCTCACCAACTCATAAAGGAAAGACCATGAAACATTCCATAATCACAACTCTGGCAGGCCTTTTTTTACTGTTGACAACATCACTTAATGCCAACGGACAGAAACTCAACCTCTATATTTGGTCAGAGTACATCCCTGATGAGGTGGTCAACGGCTTCACCAAAGAAACCGGCATCAAGGTGCGGGTCTCCACCTATGACTCCAACGAGGCAATGTATGCCAAAATCAAGCTTGTTGGTTCAAGTTATGACCTGATCATTCCTTCAACCTACGTTGTAGCCCTGATGCGGTCCCAGGACATGCTGCAAAAGATCGACAAGAAAAAACTGACAAACCTTGTCCATCTTGACAGGAAATTTCTCGGGTTGCCCTTTGACCTTGACAACGACTATTCAATCCCCTACATGTGGGGCTCCACATCGCTTATCGTCAACACCCGTGCACTCAAAGGGGTAAGCGTCACCTCCTATGCCGATCTTTGGAAACCTGAGCTGAAAGGCGGGCTGGTCCTGCCCAACGATCTCCGCGAGGTCATGGGGATTGGCCTAAAAGTGCTGGGTTTCTCGATTAACGAAACAGACCCGGCCCATATTGAAAAGGCTTATGAAAAACTCACTGATCTCATGCCCCAGGTACGGGTCTTTGATGCAGATTCACCCAAGCAGGCATTGTTGTCAGGTGAGGTGACAGCCGGTGTTGTCTGGAACGGTGAAGCCTATATTGCCAACAATGAAGATTCAGACATTGTCTACATCTACCCACCGGAAGGCTACAGTCTGTGGATGGATTCTTTCTGCATTCCCAAAAATGCCACTCATGTCGAAGCGGCACATCTTTTCATAAATTACATACTCCGTCCGGAAATCTCTGCTCAAATTAGTGAAAAACTGGGCTATTCCTCACCCAACGCCACAGCCAGAGAGCTGATGGACGATGAGCTAAAAACAAATACTATTATTTATCCAGGAAGCCAGGATGTTGAACGTGGTGAATTTTTGGATCATCTTGACGATAAAACCAGAAAAATTTATGAGAAATACTGGATACAATTAAAGACCAGATAAGCGAAATTTGGTTGGCCTTGCCCGTTTAGAGTAGCCTCAGACACTTATGAGCGATATATACCCTCAAGAAAGCGCCCGAAACGCATTTTTCAATTCACTGCAAAGCTGCGCCCGGGAGCTTGGTGCCAGCAAAACAGCCCTTATCCCGACAGCAAAGATCCGAGCTGACAGGAAATATGCGCGTTACTGTGAGGAAGAGCCGGGCTGTCCTTTTTTTGGTCTGTCTAGCAACTGTTCGTCAGCAACCGGAAAACCGTCTGTCTTCAAGGCCTTGGTCAAACAGTGCTCTACCGCCCTGATTATCAGAATTGACCTGCCCTCAAACATCCTCTTTTCCAGTCAACGCCTTGAAATCATGGCATTACTTCATGAGATAGTAGCCACGCTTGAGCACAAGGCACAGGATCAGGGATACACCTGCAGCCAGGGGCTTGCTGGCGGTTCCTGCAAAGAGCTGTTTTGCCATGATTATCCTGAGTGTAGAAAGCTGGTAAGCGAGAAAGGGTGCAGAAACCCGGATAAGGCAAGGCCATCCATGTCTCGCTTTGGTATCGATGTAAACCATCTGATGCAGGTGGCTGGCTGGAGCGGATGCGACATTGGAAAACGTAGCAAAACTGATGACCCGGAAGGTGATAGAAATATTTCCTGGGTTGCAGCCTTGCTGTTTATTGGCTAGTCAGAATCTCTCACCACAGGCGTTTCCATGATCAAATCAGAAAAATCAGGGTGAGAGATATACGATCATTCAGGAACTTCCTCTACACCGGTTCCACCGCAGGTGGGGCAAAGCGTTTCGGGGGTGTTGATGGTTCCCTCATCTCCTTCGACATTCCGCCATTCCGAGCTTGTTTCGAATGTCCCTTCAATAACTTTTTTCCCCTGACAGGTGGGACAAGGTTGTGTTTTTACCATACTATCCTCCTCTGTTATTATGCGTTTTCATGTAACATTTTCATGGCCAACGAACATATCTTTTTCTTTCATGTATCCTGAGAAATATGGATCATTTGAAAAAGACAGGTTTATAAATGTACTCGATAATCACTGTAATTGCAAAAGGACACTGCACGTTCCTGTCCTATTGTCAAATAAGGGAACCTTGAATAACTGCTTTTTCTGCCAATCTCTGCATTACCACATATGCAGAGACAATCAGGGTATCAGCGCAGGGTTGTTTGCCAATTAACATCAATTATTCTTGACGAAAGAGATGATTCTGAGGTATTTATGAATTTTTTCCCTGTTTATTCTGCAATTTTTTTCTAAATACATAGAAGTCATATAGAGTGCAATTATGGCTTTCCAGACGGTCTGAGACAATACTGTATGGGTACGTGAAGCCAGAGACTCTTTTCCTGCCTGTACCGCTGCCGGCAGAACAGCTGAAGGAACACATATGAAAGCTTTAATAGCCCTGGAAGACGGGACAATTTTTGAAGGAACATCATTCACCGGCCCGGGTGAGGCTATCGGAGAAATTGTCTTTAACACCTCGATGAGCGGCTACCAGGAAGTCCTTACAGATCCCTCTTATACCGGCCAGATCATTACCATGACCTATCCTCTCATTGGCAATTACGGAATAACAGCAGAGGATATGGAATCAGAAAAGATCCACCCCATGGGGTTCCTGGTAAAAGAATATAACGCTATCCCCTCCAATTTCAGAGCAACCAGAAATCTTGCCGATTTTCTGAGAGAATACGGCGTACTGGGTGTCGAAGGGTTTGACACCAGAGCCCTTGTCAAACGTATCCGTACCATCGGGGCAATGAAGGGGATCGTCACCACAGAAGCGTATGACAGAGACGCACTCGTCGAACGTGCCAGGCAGTGGCACGGCCTCGAGGGACAGGATATGGTCACGAAGGTAACCACCCCCTTTATGTATGGCTGGCAGAATAACCAGCCCTTTGCAGATGACCAGTTTATAACAGGCAAAGATGAGATGAAAGATAGACTCAAGGTTGTTGCCTACGATTTTGGCATAAAATATAATCAGCTGCGTATCCTCACAGAGCTTGGCTGTCAGGTGCAGGTGGTTCCTGCGACAACAGATGCCGAAAAGGTCATGGCAATGAAACCGGATGGCGTGTTTCTCTCCAACGGCCCAGGCGATCCGGCCGGTGTGCAGGGTGTTGTGGATTCCATAAGGACACTGCTTGGCCAGGTGCCCATTTTTGGTATCTGTCTTGGCCATCAGATGCTTGGCCTTGCCTATGGCGGCTCCACCTATAAACTGAAATTTGGCCACAGGGGTGGAAACCAGCCGGTAAAAGAGCTGTCCACAGGCAGGGTGGCGATCACCTCTCAAAACCACGGTTTTTGTGTTGACCCGGAAAGCCTCGACGAGGAAAAAATCGAGATCACCCATATCAATCTCAACGATGGCAGTCTTGCAGGTATGCGTCACAGGCACTATCCAGCATTTTCGGTGCAGTATCACCCGGAACACGCGCCGGGTCCCCGTGATGCCCTCGACCTCTTTGCCAGGTTTATTACCATGATGCGGTTATGGCAGAAGAAACCATAAGCTGGAAAACCCATCACAACGAGCGTTTATTATGCCCAGACGAACAGATATACAGAAAATACTGATCATAGGATCGGGTCCCATTATAATCAGCCAGGCATGTGAATTTGACTATTCCGGTGCCCAGGCAGTCAAGGCATTGAAGGAAGAGGGATATGAGGTGGTGCTGATCAACTCAAACCCTGCGACCATTATGACCGATCCGGAGCTTGCAGATTCCACCTACATTGAGCCCATCACCGCAGAATTTGTAAGTAAGGTCATTGAAAAAGAGCGGCCGGACGCTCTGCTGCCCACGCTCGGCGGTCAGACTGCTCTGAACACTGCCATCAAGGTCGCCGAAACAGGGATTCTTGACAAATACGGGGTCGAGCTTCTGGCTGCCAATATTGAGGTGATCAACAAGGCTGAAGGGCGTGAGGAATTTCGTGCTGCAATGCAGAAAATTAATCTGAAAGTGCCCGAATCAGCCATCGTTCACACCCTGGAAGAGGCCATGGCGGCTGCTGAAGAGATTGGTTTTCCCATTATTGTTCGCCCCAGTTTCACCCTGGGTGGCACAGGGGGGGGTGTCGCCTATAACCGTCACGAGCTTCAAGGGCTCTGCACATCAGGCCTCGATCTTTCAATGACCACAGAGATCATGCTTGAACGCAGTCTTCTGGGCTGGAAAGAGTATGAGCTTGAGGTAATGCGGGATAAAAATGACAACGTGGTGATAATCTGTTCGATCGAGAACATGGACGCCATGGGGGTTCATACAGGGGATTCCATCACCGTTGCACCAGCCCAGACCCTGACCGACAGGGAATATCAGGATATGCGGGATGCAGCCATTGCCATTATCCGTGAAATCGGTGTTGAAACGGGTGGCTCAAATGTCCAGTTTGCCGTCAACCCCGAAGATGGCGAGTTAATGGTTATTGAGATGAATCCGCGGGTGTCCAGAAGTTCGGCCCTTGCCTCCAAGGCGACAGGGTTCCCCATTGCCAAAATAGCAGCTAAGCTGGCGGTTGGCTATACCCTCGATGAGATTACCAATGACATCACGCGCGAAACCTGCGCAGCATTTGAGCCCACTATCGACTACTGTGTTGTAAAAATTCCGCGCTGGACCTTTGAAAAGTTCCCGGAAGCAGAGGATCATCTCACTACTGCCATGAAATCTGTTGGCGAAACCATGGCCATAGGCCGCACCTTCAAAGAAGCCTTCCAGAAGGGTATGCGTTCTCTTGAGACAGGACGTTCAGGTTTTGGCGCTGACGGCAAGGATATGTTTACTCATCTGGAAGATGAAGATCTGGAGCACGGACTCCGCAACCCCAGCTCCAAACGTATCGCCCAGATATACGAGGCATTAAAGCGGGGAATGGCTGTCGAAAAAATCTATTCGCTCACCGGCATTGACCCCTGGTTCCTCAATAACCTCGAGCAGCTGGTAACAGCCGAACAGGAAATCGCAGACAGAGGGTTTCAGGGACTTGACCGGGAGTTTCTCAAACGTTGTAAACAGCAGGGCTTTTCTGACGAACAGCTTGCCTGGATTACCGGCACCTCACAGCAGGATATCAGGAATCTTCGCAAAAAACTGAATCTTGAGCCGGTGTATAAACTGGTCGATACCTGTGCTGCCGAGTTTGCCAGTTTCACCCCATACTATTACTCGACCTATGAGCAGGAAAATGAGGCTGTTAGCACAGAAAAGAAAAAGATCGTGATTCTTGGCGGCGGGCCCAACCGCATAGGCCAGGGCATTGAATTTGACTACTGCTGCGTTCATGCCTCGTTTGCGCTTCGTGAGATGGGGATTGAATCGATTATGGTGAACTCAAATCCCGAGACCGTATCCACTGACTATGACACCTCCGATCAGCTCTTTTTTGAACCGCTGACCCATGAAGATGTCTTGAATATAATTGAGATGGAAAAACCTGACGGCGTCATCGTCCAGTTTGGCGGCCAGACCCCGCTCAATCTTGCTGTACAGCTGGAAACATCAGGTGTACCCATTGTCGGTACACCGCCCGATGCCATTGACCGGGCAGAAGACAGGAAAAGATTTCAGCAGTTCCTGCAAAAGCTGGGCCTGCGTCAGCCTGCAAATGACACCGTTCATACCCTGGAAGAGGCAATCAGCGCTGCTGAGCGCATAGGCTATCCCGTGGTTGTCCGCCCATCCTATGTACTTGGCGGGCGTGATATGCGCATTGTCTATACCCCGGATGGTATCCGTGATTTCATGCAGGCAGTGGGCGTAACGGGCCATCCCATTCTCATTGACAAATTCCTCAAGGACGCTATTGAAGTGGATGTCGATGCCGTAAGTGACGGCGAGACCACTATCATTGGCGGCATAATGGAACATATCGAAGAGGCGGGTATTCATTCAGGAGACTCGGCCTGTGTGCTGCCGCCCCATACACTGTCCCAATCACTCATCGAAGAGATCAAACAGGCAACAAGGGCCATGGCAGAAGAACTCGGTGTTATCGGGCTTATGAATGTCCAGTATGCCGTCAAGGATGAGACACTGTACATCCTGGAAGTGAACCCGCGCGCCTCGAGAACCGTGCCCTTCGTCTCCAAGGCAACGGGTGTTCCCCTGGCCAAACTGGCGACAAGGATAATGATGGGCCACAGCCTGAAATCATTGGGGATCATCTCAGAGACAACCATCTCGCACTGGGCGGTTAAGGAAGCCGTTTTTCCCTTTGATCGTTTTGACAATGTTGATACCCTGCTTGGCCCTGAAATGAAATCAACGGGTGAGGTGATGGGGATAGACGATAATCTGGGACTGGCCATCGCCAAGGCGACAGTGGCAGCAGGAATGTATCTGCCTGATTCAGGAAATGTTTTTATCTCGGTGCGTGACAACGACAAGGAAAATGTTTTTCCCGTTGCAAAGGCTCTGGTTGAGCTGGGTTTTACCATCTATGCAACAGACGGGACGGCAGCACGTCTGGCAGCAGACGCCATCACCTGTACGAGAATAAATAAAATATCCCAGGGCAGACCTCATATCCTCGACAAGATCCAGGATAACGAGATAAGCTGGATTGTGAACACCTCTTATGGCAAACGGACAACAGAGGATTCCTATTCAATCAGGCGTGCTGCCCTTGACCTGCATATCCCCTACACCACAACAATTTCCGGAGCCGCTGCCACGGTGCATGCACTCAGGGAGATGAAAAATGTTTCAGCGGGGGTAAAACGTGTGCAGGATTTCACCGGCAAAGGGTAAAGAATATGAGGCTGTGACAAAAATCTCTCCTGACCGATATTGATTTATTTTCAATGAGGCTAATAGTTATACTGTACTGAAAACAACTTGCTCTTTTTACTTGCAAGGCAACCGCAAAATCTTGAGAGTTACCCGGAGGATTCTTTGAACAGTTTTTACAAAAACTTGAGCATGTGGCTGGTAATAGGTTTGACAATGATTTTCCTGTTCAACCTGTTCAACAAACCTCAAGGAAGCACAGCTAGCTTGAATTACAGTGATTTTATAGCAAAAATTGAAAACAATGCAATAAATCATGTGATCATCAGCGGCGATACAATTTCAGGTGTCACAGAAGATGGAACTGCCTTTCGTACTGTCTACCCGTTAAACGATGATGAGCTCATCCCCATGCTGCGTAATTCAGGCGTGGAAATATCTGTGAAAGAGGTGCAGAAGGAATCATTTTTGATGAGCATTTTTGTATCCTGGTTTCCCATGCTGCTTTTAATCGGTGTTTGGATTTTCTTCATGCGCCAGATGCAGGGCGGCGGTAAAGGCGGAGCGCTCTCGTTTGGCAAAAACAGGGCCAGGCTTATGGAGCAGGGTGAAAACAAGGTTACCTTCAAGGATGTAGCCGGTATTGACGAGGCAAAGGAAGAGCTGGAAGAGATCATTGACTTTTTGCGCGAACCGCAGAAATTTACCAAACTCGGAGGCCGCATCCCCAAGGGTGTACTGCTTGCAGGATCCCCCGGTACAGGAAAGACCCTGCTTGCCAAAGCCATTGCTGGTGAAGCGGATGTTCCGTTTTTTACAATTTCAGGCTCTGACTTTGTGGAAATGTTTGTTGGTGTAGGTGCCTCCAGGGTCAGAGATCTCTTTACCCAGGGCAAGAAGAATGCGCCCTGTATTATTTTCATAGACGAGATTGATGCTGTCGGTCGTCATCGCGGTGCAGGTCTTGGTGGAGGCCATGATGAGCGCGAACAGACCCTGAACCAGCTTCTCGTGGAAATGGACGGATTTGAATCCACTGAAGGCGTGATCATTGTTGCGGCAACAAACCGCCCGGATGTGCTTGACCCCGCGCTGCTCAGACCGGGACGCTTTGACCGTCAGGTGGTGGTCCCGGTGCCCGATGTCGGTGGCCGCCAAAAGATTTTGGAAATATATGCCAGGAAAACAAAAATGGCCTCAGGCATTGACCTTGAAATCCTTGCCAGGGGTACCCCGGGCTTTTCAGGTGCCGATCTTGAAAACCTTGTCAATGAAGCGGCTTTGATGGCTGCCCGTTCCGGAGCTCAAGAAATTGACCTGGAGCTCCTTGAAAAGGCCAAGGACAAGATTATGATGGGTGCCGAAAGAAGATCGATGATTATCACCGAGAAGGAAAAAGAGGTCACAGCCTACCACGAGGCAGGTCACGCACTGGTTGCCAAACTGCTCCCTGACACTGACCCCATTCATAAGGTCACCATCATCCCGCGGGGCAGGGCTCTGGGTCTTACCATGCAACTGCCCATCGATGAAAAATACACCCACTCGAAAAAGTATCTGGAACACACCCTCTGCATCCTTTTCGGCGGCAGAGTCGCTGAAAAGATCATCTTTGATGAGATCACCACCGGTGCCGGCAATGACCTTGAACGTGCCTCAGATCTTGCCCGTAAAATGGTCTGTGAATGGGGGATGAGTGATGAACTTGGTCCGTTGACCTATGGCAAGAAGGAAGAACAGATCTTTTTGGGCCGGGAAATTGCCCAACATCGTGATTTCAGTGAGGAAACAGCCAGACAGATAGATGTTGCCGTAAAGCAGATAATCCTGGAAGCGCGTGACAAGGTGGAAAAAATGCTCACCGAAAACCGGGATATCCTTACAGCCATGGCTCAAGAGCTTCTGGAGAAGGAGACCATCGTCCTCGATGATATAGAACGCATCATGGAGGAGCTTCATCCTGAAAAATACAAGCGCAGTGAAAAGCCGACGCCCGCACAGAAGGAAGCGAAAGCGGAGACAGGGACTGACACCACTACAGTCTCTTCTGCAGCTGATGAGAAAAAATCTTCTCCAGACGGGGAAGACGGGGTTGATTCTGCTGAAAATGACACCCGGCAACCATAGGAGAGAAGAGTATCATGAAGATCATGGGTATCCTCAATGTCACACCCGATTCCTTTTCAGATGGCGGAGACCATTTTTCCTGTGATGCGGCAGTAGCACAGGCAGAGAAGATGATCGAGGAAGGTGCTGCTATCATAGACATTGGTGGAGAATCCACCAGGCCCTATTCCGAGGCCGTCGCGGAAAAAGATGAGCTCGCAAGGGTCGTTCCCGTAATCAAGGAATTACGCAGCCGTACCGATATACCCATCTCCATAGACACGAAAAAGGCTGCTGTGGCCAAAGAGGCATTGGCTGCCGGTGCTGACATAATAAATGATATCAGTGCATTACAATCTGATCCGGCTATGATCGATCTCGTCTGTGAGACTGACTGCCCCGTGATCATTATGCACATGCAGGGGGATCCCAAAACCATGCAGGTAGCACCCCATTATGACGATGTTGTCTCAGAGGTAAAAGCCTTCTTTTCTGAGCGGCTGAAGTTTCTCGTAGAAAAAGGGGTAAAAAAAGAGAGACTCATCATCGATCCAGGCATAGGTTTTGGAAAAACAGTGGAACACAATTTGAGTCTTATAAAGCATCTGGATACGTTTGCAGGTCTTGGTCAGCCTCTTCTCCTTGGCCACTCGCGCAAGAGCTTCCTTGGCACCATCACAGGCAGGGAGGCCAAGATGCGCGACCTTCCCACTGCTGTTATTGCCGCGCTTGTACGTCACAGCCATGTTGATATTGTCAGGGTGCATAATGTTGCAGATACAAAAGATGCCTTGCAGGTTGCTGAGGCTATTGATAACGCCTGAGCTGATTAGAAATCAGGGTTGCTTTCTGATGACCATTTTGTCAGATCAATAGAGCGGATCCTCTGGTTACTCCTGGCCTTTCCTCTCCAGAGTATATCCATCTGCAAGAATAAACTTGAGTTGATAGGGCGACTGTCTGGTTCCCACTGTGATAATATCGTCGTCAAAGAGTTCGGCAGTGTCATCGCCTTCGAGTCCCGCCTCCTCGTCATTTACCCTTGTACCGCAGACGCTGCCACGATCATAGACGAAAAAGCGTGAACCCTCTTTTTCAATCTGAACATAGTGAGATAATTCTGTTTGGCGGAGATCCTTTCAATTATGAAAATACCACAAAAGAATCACTCGATATAACTCATCTTTAAAGGAGGTTGCCAATTTGTCATGGAATTGCTAATACATACTTTGATGAATCGCAACACTACAATTCGGTATTGCAACATTTGAAGGAATCAGCAGAACTATGAACAGTCTTTCTTTTATACGCGCGCATCTCAGACAGGTTGTGGTGCAATTTATTCTTCTTTTTCTGCCAATTGTCCTGTTCTTTTCCTCTCTTGCCTTTCTTTTCTACTATCGTGATACCCGCTCCGCCCTGGATAATTTGCAACGTATTGAGACAGATAAAATTTCCAGTCAGGTTCAGCTGTTGTCATCCAGGTTCGAAGGGGTAACGGCAAGTCTCGAGTTCCTTGCATTGCAACCGGAAATTCTTGCATATCTGGACTCTCCAACTCCCAATTTACTCCAGGCTGTGGAAAAAAAATTACTGCTTTTCAGCTCAAGCAACAAAATATTCCACAGGGTGGAACTCATAGATGCCCGCGGGCAACAAAAAGCGGTCATTTTATCAAAAAACCATATATTCATCCTGCAGCCAGAGATAATGCTTACAGACCGTAAAGACGCGGCCTTTTTTCAAAACACCCTCACTCTCGCAGGCGAACAGGTTAATACCGTCTCCTTAAAATATGGTACAAGTAATACTACCCCTTTTCCGGCACCGGAGCTGCTCTATGCAACCCCCATTGTCTCAGAAACAGGTCTGCCCCTTGGTGTTCTTGCAGTCGCGCACCCCATTTCCCTCTTTTTGGAAGATCTGAAGGCAGTCTCTCAATCTTCAGCGAGCGAGACGATTTTGTTGTCCGCAACACGGGAGATCCTAGGCAGCTCTGCTGTTGGCAGTAAGGCCCGCCATTACCTGCAAATGAAGCCCGAGCAAACAGCCTTTCTCGCCACAGAATGGGAAACCATCAGAGAGGAGATCTTTGGACAATTTCGATCACAGAACGGACTCTTTACCTTTGCTACGGTTTGCCCGCTTCAGACAAACTCTCCGCACACGAATGGTGGCGACGGCGAGAACTGTTATGAAAACGATACCACAGCCTACCTGTGGAAGGAAGTCTCCCATATCCCGGCGAGCGATATTGCAGCACTGCAACGAGAGGCATCGGCAAGAATAGTACCTTTTTACATCATTGCCCTGTGTATAACCGCAGTTGTCTCTTTTCTCTTTTCTGTGGCGACAATACATCGAAGAATCGCCCAAAAGACAATAGTTGAAAAGGCTGAAGAACTGCGGACAATCAATGATACCGTTGCCAATGGGATTATCGCCTTCGACAGAAAAGGAAAGGTGGTACACTGGAACCGTGCTGCAGAAGAGTTGTTTCAGTATTCCTCTCAGGAGATGATCGACAATTCCATCATCCCGCTTTTTGCCACCCTGACCAAGAGAAATCATCAGGGGGATATGGCAGAGTTTGACGTGGAGGCGATATACCCGGATACAGAGACAGCGGAAATGGTGGCAAGAAGAAAAGATGGCACCACCTTCCCGCTCGAAGCCTCGTTTTCATCCTTTGAAAGAGAGTCAGGATGGCAGACCGTTGGCATTTTCAGAGACATCTCGGATAGAAGAGCCATGGAAAGAGAAAGGCGCAGAGCAGATAAATTTCAATCACTCAGCGTCCTTTCAGGGGGTATCGCCCACGACTTTAATGATCTTCTCTCTGCTATTCTGGGTAGTATCAATCTTATCAACAAGCTAAAAGAGATCCCCCCTGCATCACAAATACTTATTGAACATGCAGAAAAAGCTGCAAGAAGAGCCAAACGGTTGACAAGACAGCTCCTCTTCTTTTCCCAGGATGGCGCTATACGACGAAAAACAACCTCTATTGAACCCATACTGCATGAAGCCGTTGAACATGCCCTGCATGGCTCAACAGTGATCAGTAATTTTTCTATCCCGAAAGATCTGTTTTTGGTGGACATAGACGTTGACCAGATTAACCAGGTTATCAGTAATATAACAATCAACGCCAAGCAGGCCATTATGGGAAACGGGGCAATCTCTGTTCTCTGCAGAAACGTCATCGCAGAAGAAACGGAAATGCTGCCTGAAAAATATACAGGGAAATATGTGGAGATCGCGCTGCATGATACCGGCAACGGTATTTCGCCGCAAGATGCTCGCAGAATGTTCGAGCCCTATTTTACAACCAAGAAGAACAGTTCAGGGCTGGGTCTCACCATCGCCGCAGCTATTATTGACAGACACGACGGCTATATAACCCATTTATCACAGGAAAATATGGGTTCAACCTTTTATATATTCCTGCCCGCAGCAGTTGATCAACACCTTCACATGGAAAAACGTAAAACTGCGGCTGCTGACAAACATCTCCGCATTATGGTGGTTGAAGACGAGGAAATCCTGCTTGGTATCACCGAAAAGACCCTTTCTTATCTGGGACATGAGTGTGTCCCTGTCTGTTCCGGGCGTGAGGCAATCGAGATGTATCGGCAGCTCTACAAAACCAGTACACCTGTTGACTGTGTCATCATGGATCTCAGCCTTGCAAACGGCATTGGCGGTAAGGAGACTGCAGCGGCCATCCTGGACATGCACCCGGAAGCGAAAATCATTGCCTCAAGCGGCTACGCCAACGACCCGGTCATGGTGGATTACGACGATTACGGTTTTTGTGCGGCGATTGCCAAGCCTTATGAGATGGAAGAGCTCTCTGAAATTATTAACGAAATTTCATAGCTATATTTTTCATCAAACGAGCAGGCCGCTGGATAGCCAATAGTACATAATATAACCGCCCGCTATCAGCAGCAGGATGGCAGAGACTTTCTGGACATAGGGTAGAATTTTTCGAAAGGTGCCGACCACAACCCCTTCTTTGACAAAGGCAATCCCCGTAGTCAGGATGAGCAACACTGTCCCCATTCCGGTAATGTAGCTGACAAATTGCAGAAGCCCTGTCAGGAAATCTCCAGATGTCAACGAGCTCCCCACTATTGCCAGAAAAATAGGCAGTGTACAGCTTAAAGAGGTGGCACCAAAGGCAAGTCCAAACAGAAAAAAACCTTTCAGGGATATATGCCGTGGATCACCTATTTTTGCGGCGAATTGCAGAACAAAGGGCAGGGAGATATGTCTGCCAGTCAACAGGAATAGCCCCAGCACCACCAGCAGTGAGGCAACAATGACAGCCAGCCATGGCATGATGGAGTTAAGAAATACCCCCCCTGCTGAGACAATCCCGCCGACAACGCCGAACAACAGTGCAAACCCGCTGGTAACCACCAGACTTACCCACACGGCCTGGACAATACGGTGAAGGCCTGAGCGCTTGGAAAATGATTCGTTGTCAACACCAAGATACAAGGAGAGATAGACGGGCAGCATTGCAAAACCGCATGGATTAACGGCAGAAACCATACCAGCACCAAAGCTGTACCCAAAAGGGAGAAGCGCTGCCACTTGTCCTAACATCTGCGACACATATACCTGCATTTCCATAATATCAACACCTGATTTTTTAATTCCTGTTGTTTCCTGTTCTTCAGGGTACTTTGAATAATAAGATTTTTCAATCAAGATCAAGGCATATAAAAAATTTTACCGCAGGTATATCCAGTGCTTGAAACATTCAGGTTTTTTGCAAGAGTATCTATTGTATCAAAAACAGGTTTTTCTATAGAAATGGCAGTTCTTGTATCGGGCACAATGATTCCTTGATTCTCGCCTTTAATATAATTGGGGGAATTTGGGGAACATCTTATTTATTGACAGAAGGTAAATCATTTGTTTAAGGTTCTTATTATGGCCTGGATGGCAAGAGCGGTGGCGCCGGGTTTTCCGCATCACATCACGCAAAGAGGAAACAGACGGCTGAGGCCGAAAAAATCTGGTCGAAAGAAGAATAAATACGAGAGCTCCGGATTTACGGGATTTTGGAGAATACGATGAAGGAGAAATGATGATAAAACGTCTATGTGAATCGCAAGGTGTGAGTGGTTTCCTGACAGTGATACTGTTGGTGGTTGTGTTGTTTTCGGGGACAGTCATTGCGTGTGATCCTTGCCGGATTGTTGTTCTACCGTTTTATAATGAGAAGGGGGGGGATGCAGGCAATGGCGGGACCGTAACCAACGATTACCGGCGTGTGATGCGTTTTATTAACAATCAGCTGGTTCGGCATGATTTTGAAGTCGTCAATCCCTTTGCTTATGAAGCTGCAGAACGTGAATATAGCAGAGTTCTGAAACGGACCCGTGAAGATTCGCCTCTGGCTGCCCGTGAGATGTGTAAAAAGTATAACACAGACGCTGCCTATATTATCTGGCTCGACGTGAAACTGAACAAGACCTATGACGGATATTGCAGGGTATCTGTGCGACTTGACGGTGAAGGATATGATGCCGCGTCCAGGGATCTGGGCGCAGGGTTGTCAAAAACCTTTACGATGAGAAGGCGTTCTTGTGATGATGCCATTGCCGAGGTTGAAAAGGAGGTAGGGAATTTGGTTGGGCAAAAATTGACTGCCTGGAGTGGAAAAGGTGGGTGATCCTGAATTTCCTGTCTGATTTATGATTGCTTTTTCTGCCAATCTCTGCGTGATACTCAAAAATTTAATGTTTTGGTAAGCCTAAGACTCCGAGATATTAATTAAATGCCCGCGGTAAAATTTTTTATATGTTTTGAGCTGATGAAAATAATATAGAGACCATGCCTGAAAATATTTTCATAGTTTTTTGTGAGTAATTCAACTCGTTCCCTTTTCTATTTTTTACAATGTAATCTAATGAACACCGGGTGCAATTCTGTTTGGCAGGACTGCCGGGTTACAGGTGTTTTTTCTCTATTAGCACCGGCTAATTATTTTTAAAATTATGTAAATTTTTGCATTGACAAAAAGAGGGAGATATCTTATAGGTCTAGAAGTTTGAACGATCTAATTCTTGGAATATATTTTTTTAGCACATATGAGTTTGACAATGACGACAATAGACCTTGAACCCTACTTTGCAAAAACAGAAGACCCACTTACCAGCGCGTTTGAGAAGAAAATAACAACCCATCCCGGAGGAACAGCCACCATGGTGCCGCCGCCGGAGATTGAAAAGAGAATTGCGGAGATACGCAGTACGACGAGAACCGGCAAGAGTGCCGCCTATATTCATATCCCCTTTTGTGAAACACATTGCCTGTACTGCGGCTTTTACAAAAAAAGATACAGCTCCGAGGAGAGCCACACCTTCGCTGACACGCTGCTGGCCGAGCTGAAGATGTGGCGTGATGATCCCATTCAGCAGACGGCACCGCTTCACGCTGTCTATCTTGGCGGCGGTACGCCTACATCTATTGAGGCGGTTGATATCGGCCGGATTCTCGAAGGAGTACAAAGGTATCTGCCTCTGGCCAATGACTGTGAGATCACGGTGGAGGGGCGAATCCAAAACTTTGACCATGACAAGATAAAGGCCTGTATCGATAACGGTGCCAACAGGTTTTCCCTGGGGGTACAAACATTTGATACAAAGTTGCGCCAGTCCATGCGGCGTCTTGCCAAGAGAGATCATGTCATTGATAAACTGCAGGAGCTGCGCGATCTGGATCAGGCTGTGGTGGTTATAGACCTTATTTACGGTTTCCCGGGACAGGCAAAAGAGCTGTGGCAGCATGATATCGAAACCCTTCATCAGCTGGAACTGGATGGCGGCGATCTCTACCAGCTCCAGATCTTTCCGAAAACACCGCTGCAGCTTGCTATCGAAAATGGCAAGATGGAAGATGGCCTTGATGTGCCTACCCGTGCCAGGCTCTATGATTACGGGTGCGGCCTGATGGAGGCGGCGCAATATCGACGTCTTTCTGTCAACCATTGGGCCAGGACCAGCCGTGAGCGTAACATCTACAACCATCTGATGCGCAGCCCGGCACATTGCCTGCCCTTTGGGCCGGGAGCAGGAGGGAGCCTCTGTGGTTACAGTGTTATGACCGCAGGCGATTATGATACCTGGAAAGAGACGGTTGAAAAGGGGAAAAAACCGGTCAAGATGCTCTTTTATCAAGGTCAGCACGGTCTATTGGAAAGGACTATCACCGGTGAGTTTGAACTCTTGCGGATCAATCCTGCTGATCTTGATAATAAATTTGACCTTGCTATCTCCGACTGTCTGCAGCCTCTGTTCGATCAGTGGACAGAGGCAGGACTTTTGTCAAGAGATGGGGAGTGGCTGCACCTGACCCGTGCCGGACAGTTCTGGCAGGTCAACCTCTCGCAGCTTACCTTAAACTATTTACAACAAACCTTACTGGGAGAGAACACATGATGAACAGAAAAAACATGCGAACAGCCCTTGCCCTTGGCCTGGCGTTTGTCCCTGTGACAGCACTTGCGATGAACGAGGCCGAGATGCCGGAAATTGTTGTTTCCGCAACAAAAACAGAAAAAAGTTTACAGGAAGCACCCTCGACAGTCTCTGTGGTTGATGGTGATACGTCAGTACAATACGGGAACAATTCCATAGCTGACATGGTCAAGGATGTGCCCGGTGTCGAGGTCTTTGACAACAGCGTTGCAGGTTCAAAACGTCTGATGATCCGTGGTGAGAACGGTGGCAGGGTTATTGTCCTCGTTGATGGCCAGAAAATAAACGAACAAAAGTCCATGGACGGTGCGCCGCTGCTCATTGACCCGGCCACCGTTGAACGAATAGAGGTTGTCAAGGGCGCAGGCTCTGTGCTCTATGGTTCTGAAGCCATCGGTGGTGTCATTAATATCATCACCAAGAAGGGTGGTGGTAAAACCTTTGGCGGTACCGTCGCCGGAGGCTATAATTCCGGTACCAGCGGTATAGAGGGGACGGTGAGTGTTAACGGTGAATCCGGGGGAGTACAGTATCGTCTCACCGGTAGTTACTCTGATCAGGGCGACAGAGAGACCCCTGATGGAACTCTTGAGGGTTCAGATTCATTGATGAAGAGTCTCAGTGGTTTTCTCGGCTACGAAAATGACCGGCTGAATTCAGGACTGACCGTTGAGCAGTACGAGGTTGAAGCGGATGTTCCCCCCATTCAGGTGATGGGCAGCCCCTTTGACCTGAATCTTCCCGAATGGTCAAGAGACAAGGTCGGTGCCTACGCTGACATTATGGATATCAATGCCTTTATCCCCAAAGTCCATTTTGACGCTTACTATCAGAAAACCTTTAAAGATTTCCGTCAGGACATGCAAATCTTGATGCCGGCCGGCCCACCACCTGGAGGCCATCGCCATTCTGCCGATTGGCTTGCTGCTGGTCGCCCCGGTGGTCCGCCATCTGCTGGCCTTATCCCCGTAGGTTTTCATATGCATACGGATAACGATCAACAGACCTATGCGCTTAACGCCCAGGTGGATATGGCACCTGCTGATGCCCATTATCTCATCGGCGGCCTGGCCTACAGTAATGACAGCCTGGAAGCAGTAACCAAAAACAGCTTCTCTATACCGTTCATTCCGCCATCCAGCTTCTTTCAGGAGGCAAACATCAGCTCCTGGGCTTTGTATCTTCAGGATGAGTGGAGTCTTACCAATGCTGTTACGCTTACCCTCGGTGTTCGTGAAACCTGGGTGGAATCTGAGCTTGAGAAGACTAATGATCCACGAATCAGGACCGGCAGTGTCTCTGACAGTCATCCCGCCTTCAGCGCAGGGGTTACCTGGAACAGCACCGATGAGCTGACTATGCGAGCTCTCTTTTCCCAAGGGTATCGGTTCCCGGATCTCGGAAAACTCTTTATCGGCACCACGCACGGTGGTTCAATCACCCTCGCTAATCAGGATTTAGACCCGGAGACCTCGAATAACTTTGAAACGGGTGTCCGCTTTGACAACAGCCGCCTGAAAGCAGATATCGCCCTGTTCTATAATCTGGCAGAAAACTACATTAACAGAAGAGCGGTAGGTCCCGGAATCTTCAGATACGAGAATGTTGATACCGCAAAAACTATAGGACTTGAGATGTGGATTGGCTATCGTTTTGAATCCTACAACCTCACGCCTTATTTGAACGGAACCCTTATGCGCCGCCAGTATGAGGACATTCTCCTTACTACCTGGGATACCAATACTCCGCTCTTCACTGGCCGTATCGGTGTCAGGTTCGAACAGCCGCTTGCCTCCCTGCCCGTCGATATCTGGGGTGACCTGTATGTGCGAACTGCTACTGAGGCTGACGAGGAGATAATGCCTGGTATGGTTATCACAAATGATAGCTGGAGTACTGTCAACCTTACCTTGGGTACCACATGGGGTGAAGGTGACAGCTGGAAGGCATCGATTAACCTGAACAATATTTTTGATGAAAGCTACACGACAGCGCAGAACGCTCTCCTTGAGCCTGGATTCAGCGTTATAGCCAGGCTTTCTCTCGACTTTTAACGATCTTTAACATCTCAACCAACAGGGGGCTTTCCCTATAATACCCCCTGTTGGTCAGTTCATATCAACGATGAATTCAAGAAAAAAACCATACTGGCAGCTTCAGGATCTTGTTACCATTGGTGTCTTTGCAGCGGTTACCAAGGTGTCAAGTTTACTGGTAGCGTTGGTGGGCGGGGGAATGAATCCGCTGACCATGGTCCTGAAAAATCTTATCTTTACAACGCTGGTGGTGGTGCTCCTCTACAAGGTGCGTAAATTCGGGACACTGACGCTCTTTGTCCTTGTTATTACCATCATTTCCATGCTGCTGATGGGCGGAAATCTTTTTTTGCTTCCACCAATGCTAGTCGCCGGACTGCTGGCTGAGGGAATTATTGTGATGTTTGGCGGCTACAGAAAAAGCGTACTGCTGATACTGGGTGTTGGTCTCTATGATCTGCTCTATAAAAGCAGCGCTCTTGCCCTCTCCTGGCTCTATATGCGGGAGCAGCAGGAGCTGCTTGTCATGGCAACTATAGCTGTGGTTATTGGTTACGCAGGCTCCCTGATAGGCCTTTTTACTGGAATCTTTTTTGTCAAGGAGTTGCGTCATGCCTGCATTATCCGGGACTAGGGGGCAGAGGGCAGAGGCTGTTGCCGAAAAACATTCGCCCGGCTTTTTACTTGATGTTCGTACCAAGCTGTTGGTTTGCCTTACGGCCTCGGCAATTGTCATTTTCTTCAAGGGTGAGGTCGCACTTGCTTTTTTCACCCTTGTCACCTTTTTTTATGCGCTTGCTACCCGCCGCTGGCGGTTGCTTGCTATCTGTTATGCAGCGGCAGGGTTGATGTGGCTTGTTGCCATCGGCTTTGTTGTTGTCCTCCATAAAATTTTTGAGGCCTTTCCCCTGTCAAGTTTTGCTAATATACTGATCCCCTTTTTGCGCAGTCTGGTTATGCTCAACACCATACTGGTACTGGCCTTGACCTCACGGGTACAGACCCTGCTTTCGGCATTGAAAGGGCTTCGTTTGCCAATGTGGCTGTATATCCCGGCGGTAGTTGTTGTCAGGTTTATCCCGGATTTTATACGAGATATTCAGCAAATCAATGAAACAATGCGTATCCGGGGGTATAATCTCACGCCGCTTTTTCTGATCCGCCATCCGCTGCTTACCGTGCGCCTGCTCATTGCGCCCATGCTGTTTCGGGCTTTGCGCAGTGCCGATGAGCTGGCCATTGCTGCAGAACTCAAGGGCATCCGCCATGATGTACAGATGTCCTGCTATAAGCCAAATAGTTTTGGGAAATATGATATAGCGGCATTGCTGGTTATGATTGCGGTGATCGTTTGTGGTGTAGGGTTGGAAATGTCTTTTGATTCCATGGTCAAGGGGAGGATGATGTGATACATCTGGAGAATGTGAGTTACAGCTATGCCTTCCAGGACCAGCCGGCAATCAACGATCTCTCGCTTGTTGTTGAACCAGGAGAGCTTGTTTTGGTTACCGGTGCCAGCGGTTGTGGAAAATCGACACTCGTCCGGCTGATAAACGGGCTCTGCCCTCATTTTTTTAAGGGAACTATAAGCGGCAAGATGACTGTTGCGGGGAAAAACACGACCCAAAGCAGTATCCTGGAGCTGGCACAGGAGGTGGGTACAGTCTTTCAGGATCCGGAATTGCAATTTTTTGCGCTGCAGGTGGAAGATGAACTTGCTTTTGCTCATGAGTGGCGGGGCATAAAGAGAGAAGAGATTGCCAAAATTGTTGAGCAGAGTGCCAGGACAATGGGGCTTGATCACCTGCTCGGCGCTTCGATCCATGATCTATCCGAGGGACAGAAACAGAAGATAGCCATTGCCTCAGCGCTTTCCTTACATCCCAAGGTGTTGATCTTTGATGAACCCACCGCCAATCTTGACCCTGAAAGTACGCTTGAGCTGGCCAAACGGTTCACCGATTTGCAGCAGCAGGGGCTGGCGATCCTGGTTGTCGATCATCGTCTGTACTGGCTGGAGGATATTGCCAGCAGGGTTGTTGTCATGGAGGACGGGGCAATTGTTCAGCAGGGGGATTTTTCCATACTCGAGGAACCTGAATTTCGCAGCCGTTACGGTCTGCGGCAGCAAAGGGTGAGCGATTGCCGGCAAAAGCTGGCACGGCCACCGGAAGACGGAGACTTGGCTGTAGAGCATCTCTCTTTCAGTTACAGGAAAAACAGAGGAAAGCCCAATACACCTGCCAAGCCTTTATTTTCCGATGTCTCGTTTACCCTCGGTCGAGGGATTACTGCCATTATTGGTGATAACGGTCAAGGAAAAACTACCCTGGCCCGCCTGTTGACAGGTCTCTTGAAGATGCAAAGCGGCAGTCTCTTTCTGTGTGGCAGAGAGCAGCGGGCAAAGGATATATTGAAACGTGCAGCGATTATTCTGCAGAACACCGACCATCAGCTGCATATGAGCACCGTCAGCAAAGAGTTGGAGATGGCGGCAAATGCCGGCAAATCGACTGAAGCGGACGGTACCACGTTGAAAACACTGCTCGCTGATATCAATCTCAGTCATTTGGCCGACCGTCATCCTCAGTCACTCTCTGGTGGTGAGAAACAGCGGCTTGTGATCGCCTGTGGATTGGCTAAAAAACCGGAAATACTGATTCTTGATGAACCCACAAGCGGTCTTGACGGCGGCAATATGGAACGGATTGCAGCGATGATCGAACAGGTGGCTGCACAGGGCTGTTTTGTTCTGCTTATTACCCACGATCTTGAACTGCTCGAGCGCGTTGCTGAACGGGCACTGCATCTGCCTATACAGTAGGAACTTTTATGTTGCAGAATGATAGATTCAAGATTGCGACATCGTTTTGCCTTCGATTTGCTGGCAGGGGGCGTTTCAATCTTTCGAACATAACACTGGAATTACCTATAAACACAGGTAGCACAAAGACCCGACATTCTGATGGGGTAATGATATTTGACTAACGAAGAGGATTGTATGTTTACAGCACAGGTTACTGAAGAAATTAAAAAAAATGTTCAAACAGCACTGGAGGAAGATCCACAGTTTATGCCCGCTTTTCTGGCAAAAAAACTTGATCTCCCAGAGGCTGTGGTGATTGCCGCTTTACCTGAATCAATGCGGGCATTTACTGCTGCCGAGCATTTTGAAAAGATCTGGGAGAGGGCAACAAAATGGGAAAAGGTGACCTTTATCGTCAGCAGCTCTGGGGCTATTGTCGAATACAAGGGAAAATTGCCTGAGGGAAAATTTGGCCACGGCTATTTCAACCTGAAGGAAAAAGATCATCCTTTGGGAGGACACCTGTTTATCAAGAATCTTGCCTCCATCTGTTTTCTCAAAAAACAACTTTTTGGTCTGGAAAGCCTTTCAATTCAGTTTTTCGATGCCCAGGGAGCACAGATGTTTGCTATCTACGCTGGAAGGGAAAACAGAGAGATCATTCCAGCAGTAAAAGAGGCATGGCAGGAGATGAAAGATTCTTTTTGCTAAAAACAGCTAGCAACCACCAAGGTAAAAAACACGCTAACGCAAAACGAAAGGATATGATATGAAGGTACTTGTTACATGGTCATCAAAGACGGGAAATACAAAATCTGTTGGAGAAGCAATTGGGGCAGTCTGTCCGCCAGAAACACATCTCTGTCCCATTGAAGAAGCCCCTGCCGGTGGCGGTGATTATGATTTTATTGCCCTTGGTTACTGGGTTGACAAGGGCTTGCCTGATAAGAAATGTAGGGATTATCTTGAGGGGGTTACAGGTAAAAAAGTCGCTTTTTTTGGTACCCTGGGAGCTTACCCTGACTCAGATCATGCCAAGGAATCCATGCAGAAGGCGGAAGAACTGGCGCAGGACAATGAGGTTTGCGGCCACTTTATCTGTCAGGGAAAGATTGATCCAAAACTCCTTGAAATGATGGCAAAAATGCCCAACAACCCCCACCCCATGACAGAAGAGAGGAAGGCACGGATTGAAGAGGCGAAAAAACATCCCAATGAGGATGATTTTAACAATGCCCGCGAGTGCTTCCGAAAAATATTTGCCAAATTGGAGAGCGAGTAATTTCGACTCCATGGAGTTTACCTAAAAACTCTATCATCTGTTTTCCCCTGTCAGGTGCGGTGTTGATGATGCCTGCATCTGACACGCTCTTTCCAGGTTTGTGTAATGACATCTATCCTTACCTGGTTGAAAGAGGATTATTTCATATTTTTTTAGGCTGTTTTTTCCCCTCCTCTCGGAAGAGGATATCGACATATTGTTTTTTTTCGTGAGGGACATAGAGCTCCTCCCAATTATCGGGAACACAGCCGCTCTGTTCAAAATAAAGAACCAGCTTTCCCAACTGCACAACGACCTCATCATCAATTGCGTGTTCCATCTTGCAGGCAATTTCACTCGCCTGTTTTGCAGAAAACTTTAAGGTATCACGGAAAAAAAGAAAAAGTATACTGTTACGATGGGCGATTGCGAGAGCCTGTTTTCTTCCCTTATCTGTCAGCTTAATAGACTGATATGGCTGATAGATGATCAGGTTGAGTGCAGAGAGGTGCTTCAGCGCTGTGGTGACAGTGGGACGGGTCACCCCCATCTCGCTGGCGATAAGATTTGCACGAATAACACCATGCTGCTGTTCTATCCGAAAAATAGCGGCAAGATAATCTTCCTGGGTGGCAGACATCTGTCGGTTGTTGTTCATTGTTTTTTCTCCAGAACAGCTATCATTACACCTTTTCAGCCATGAAAGACGAATTGTTTCCAAAAGTGGTATTTAAGTGAATAAGGAAGAAAAAATGACATATCCTGTCGGAAAAGTAGTCTGGAAAACAAGCTATCAACATAAAGAATACGTCTTGAGCAAAGATAAAATTGTTTGATAAAAAAAGCTAGAAGAAAATTGAGTAAATTCATTAACAGTATTACTGCTTATTGGAGCAAAAAGATAGATAAATATTGAAAGGTCGGAATCTCAGATCTTTTTATCCCGGGTTGGTCCAGAATTACATAATGAAATAATGATTTCATCAGTTGACTTTCAGCGGTAGAGAAATATATTACCCATAGTTAATAATTATTATCATCTGTAAGGTGAAAATATGACTCGTTTCAAAGAATAAACTAAGACTATAATACAGACAAAAGGAGCTCCACAATGGCACCCATGGTAACCTCAGAAGCACCCGATTTTACAGCAACCGCAGTACTTCCGGATAATAGTTTCAAAGACGATTTTAAACTTTCAGACTTTAGAGGAAAATATGTTCTGCTCTTCTTCTACCCTCTTGACTTTACATTCGTCTGTCCCTCAGAGATTTTGGCCTTTGGTAAGGCGGTAGACGAGTTGGAAAAGGCCAACTGCCAGCTCATCGGTGTTTCTGTTGATTCTGCATTCACTCATCTGGCCTGGAAAAACACCCCGGTTAACGAAGGCGGTATTGGCAACATCCAGTATCCGCTGGTAGCCGATCTGGACAAATCCATTTCCAAAGACTACGGTGTCCTTCTTGATGGCGGCGTTGCTCTTCGAGGCCTTTTCCTCATCGACAAAGAAGGTGTTATCCGCCATCAGGTGGTCAACGACCTTCCCCTTGGCAGAAGTGTAAACGAGGCACTTCGTGTCCTTGATGCTCTTCAGTTTACCGAAGAACACGGCGAAGTATGTCCTGCCAACTGGCAAAAGGGTGAGGAAGCAATGAAGCCAACCGCTGAAGGTGTTGCTGATTATCTTTCCAAGCACGTGTAACGTTTCATGGTATATCAAGAGGGGGTTGCATTGCAGGCCCCTCTTTTTTCCTCTCTGCATCTCTCTTCCACCCTCCATATCCATAAACTGCATTTCTCTATGAGTTCCTTGTTTTTTAGGCTTATTTAGCCTTATACGTTGTGTAAATTTCCCTGAATCCTTTTAAAAATATCGTCGTACACAGTGCTCTGTCATGTTTCTGTTTGGAGAACAGATGCCCTGCAACACAAAAGGTTTTTTTCTCAACCAGATCCTGTTTTTTAGTGCTCTCTTCAGCTTCATGCTGTATTGAGTACTTGAATTTATTACAAGGAACCTATTATGTCCGGGAAATCATTCAGACAGCAGCTCATCGTTATTTTCATCGTACGCCTTCTGCTCAACACGGGGCGGCGGTTTATGTATCCTTTTGCTCCGGCTTTGAGTCGTGAGCTTGCTGTACCTCTTACAGCAGTAACCTCCATAATTGCCACCAGCCAGTTTGTCTCTTTGTTTGGCTTGTTCAGCGGCCCTCTGACGGATCGTATTGGCAATAGAATTCTTATGCGGGCGGGACTTCTGATACTTGCAGTTGGTATGCTGCTCTGCGGGCTTGTACTGGAGTATTGGTATGTCTTTGTGGGATTGGTCTTGGCCAGTCTGGGGAAAACTTTGTTTGATCCGGCAATTCAGTCATTTATTGGCCAGCATGTACCCTATGCAAAACGCAGCAGGGCGGTGGGATTTATTGAAACCTCTTGGGCCGGTTCCACCCTGATAAGTATTCCGGCTTTAGGATTAATAGTTGAACATCTTGGGCTGCGGGTGTCTTTTTTCATCCTGGCAATCCTTGCAGCAAGCGGCTGGTTTCTTATTGCCTGGGCTTTGCCAAGAGATGTGCAAAAAGGCGGTGTTCTTGAAAAGGGAAGTGGTATCCTGTCCCGTATCTTTTCCCTTTTCAAGCACCGCGCTGCTGCCGGAATGCTGCTGTTTGGTTTCTGGATCTCCCTGGCAAACGATGCCCTTTTTGTCGTCTATGGGATCTGGTTTGAAAATGCCTTTGCTGTATCGCTCGTTACCCTTGGTTTCAGTACTATCGCTATAGGAGGGGCTGAGTTGCTGGGAGAATTGAGCACCGCCTTTTTTTCTGACAGGGTTGGGCCCAAAAGGATGATCTGTATCTGTATGGGTATACTTATCGCTGCATATATCCTGCTCCCCGTCATTGGAACATCGTTGTCGCTGGCCATGGTGGGTATGTTTGTCACCTTCTTCTTCTCTGAAATAATAATTGTCACAAGTTTTTCATTGAGTTCTGAGATAATGATTCATGCACGGGCGACAATGTTGGCAGGTTACTATGCGATCATGGGCATTGGCCGGGTTGTTGGGGTTTTTTTTGCTGGCGCTGCCTGGAAATTAGGAGGCATAGGAGCTGTAACCGCCAGTTGTGCTCTTTGTACTTTGCTGGGGTTATTGGTACTTTTGCTGGGATTATACAGGTGGCAGCCGGAGAAAAAATGAGGGATAAAAGGAGATATAATGTTTTTTGAAATAGCATTTATGTATATGATCGTTGGTTTAATCGCTGGAGTTCTTGCCGGATTACTGGGAGTGGGCGGAGGCTTAGTGATAGTGCCCATGCTTGTCTTCTGTTTTACAAGACAGGAGATACATCCTGAAATAATAATGCATATGGCTCTGGGAACTTCGCTTGCCACGATTATTTTCACTTCAATTTCAAGTTTTATGGCACATCATCGACATGGAGCTGTGGCGTGGAACATCGTTAAGAGGATCGTTCCGGGGATTCTTCTTGGAACGTTTTTGGGCACCATTGTCGCTTCCAGATTGTCAACTGACTTTTTGAAAGCGTTTTTCTGCATCTTTCTCTACAGTGTAGCCACCCAGATGCTTTTAAATAAAAAGCCAAAGGCTTCGAGAGAGCTGCCTGGAAAGGTGGGAATGTCCAGTGTTGGCGGCATTATAGGCGTTGTTTCAAGTCTTGTGGGCATCGGCGGCGGGACCTTGTCGGTTCCGTTTATGCTCTGGTGTAATGTGGCTGCGCACCGTGCCATAGGAACGTCAGCAGCAATTGGTTTTCCCATCGCTATTGCCGGGGCCTTTGGCTATAGTATCAATAACCTTCATAGTGCTAATCTGCCATCATACAGCCTCGGTTATGTCTATTTCCCAGCTCTCGTTTTTATCGTTGCTTGTAGCGTGTTGACGGCGCCGCTGGGGGCCAGACTGGCACATGCCCTTCCTGTGGATAAACTGAAACGGATTTTTGCTTTTTTCCTCTACGCGGTTGCCACAAAAATGGCCTGGGGGCTGATCAGCTGATTGTATTCTCCAGAGCATTCTTCCACCGCTCTCGTCAGGGGGGCAAATTGCTCCAGAGTACCCGCATACGTTTCCAGAGACCCGGTCTTCTGGTCAGTGGTGCTTTACATGTGCCAGAAAGTCTTGAAGTCTTTCCGATTTCGGATTTTTCATCACTTCTGCGGGCTTGCCTTCCTCAACAATCCTGCCTTCATCCATAAAAAGGAGCCGATTAAAATATTCCTGCTCATGGGCCGTTTTAGCCAGCAGACTTTCAAAGGTAAGTCCTGGTTTAAAACCGTCTTCTGACTGCGTTGATGCAATGGTTCCGCCAGCATGAATAGGGAGAATAGTTTTTTTAGCCATCATTTATCTTTCTTTATTTGAAAAAGGGAAAAAGTATATATTGCTATGCCGAAATCACTCATTATTACCTTGCCAGATGAAAAATTTCAGATGTATATTATTTTTCTTGCCATCACCTCTCTGAAAAGTTATAAGAGGATTGATTGTCGACAATCGACGACATTGCCGGCTGAAGTGGCTGAAACGGAATAGAAAAAATGATCATTGTTAAACGAACATATAAGGACCAGGTTGTTGAATATATCTATGATCTGATATTGGAAGGAAGACTTGCACCAGGTGATCAGGTCAAGGAAAGCCAGCTGTCCGTTGAGATGGGGATAAGCAGGGCGCCCATCCGTGAAGGACTCAAAGAGCTTATCAGCAACGGAATTATCGAGTATCGCCCCCAGGTGGGTAATTTTGTCAATCAGCTCTCTCCCAGTGAAATAGTGGATGCCTATGTCACCCGCGGGGTGCTCGAAGGGTTTGCTATAGGAAGTACACATGATCAGTTTAGTGATGACGAGCTTGAAGAGTTAGCTGCCATGGCAAAAAAGATGGAGACATATGCAGGAAAGAATAACCAGAAAATGGTTGTCAAGGTAGGCGATGATTTTCACAGGCTGCTTATAAGCAAGTGCGACAATATGCAGCTTATTGAATATACCGAACGATTAACTTTGAAACTGCATATTCTTTTCTTTAAACATTGGTCTACCCTTTATGACAAAACAGAGATTGGTAATCGCCATTATCGAATTGTGGAAGCGTTGAAATCAGGTAAAAAATCACGGATCGAGCAGGTTATTCGTGATCATTATACAGAGACGGGAACAAAGATTGCTGCTTTGCAGAAAAGCTCAGCAGAATAATGTGAATGTGCGATTACAAGAGAACGATTTCAGGAGTATGAACGGGTGCAGGCATCAACCATAGGCGAGATGTATAAGAAAAAAAAGATACAGGAAAATTATTCAGATGCGAAAGAGGGTACCTTTAACATGGCGAACTTGGCAGATATAAAAAAAGCTCTTGAAACTGTTACCAGTACAAAGATTTTTTTTGTAGACCTGAACGGCAGAGTGATGAGCCTGCCGGTAAATCCGGATACCATTGAATCCATCCTTGAAAACGGTATAGGCTTTGATGGCAGCTCTATTGCTGGCTATGGAACCGTGGATAGCAGCGATCGTTTGTTGTTCCCGGATCCCGATTCTTTTAAAATTTTGAAATTCTCAGGTGAGACAGAGGGATTTTTCATTGCCAGTGTCTACAACGAAAAAGATATACCGGCGGCAGTTGATCCGAGGTTTATATTGAAAAATATTGTCGAGGAAGCGGAACGGGAATTTGGGTTCAAGTTCCTGCTCGGCCCGGAACATGAATTCTTTTTACTGAAAAATGGTAAAAGTCAAAAGCATTTGCACACTGATCACGGCCTCTATTTTCAGTCAAGTCCACATGATAAGGGGGAAGCAATCAGGAATAAAATAATCAATATCCTGAAAAGTTGCGGAATCGCCTTCGAAAAGTCTCACCATGAAGTGACTCCCAGCCAGCATGAGATAAACCTTGAACCAACCGGCCCTCTGGCTGCTGCTGATCGTACGGTGTTGTTTAATTACGTTACCCAGCTGATAGCCTCAGAGTCTGGCTGTCGAGCCACCTTTATGCCAAAACCCTTTGATGGCTATAACAGGAATGCATTTCATCTCCATCTCTCAATTCAGGATATTGACGGGAGAAATCTTTTTTACGATGAACGTGATCCGCAACAACTGAGTGCTACGGCAAGACATTTTATAGGGGGAATACTGAGATATGCCAGAGAAACATCGATTATAATGGCTTCCACCTTCAATTCATACAAGGCCTATGTGATGGAACGTGAAGCCCCCATTATCTGCAACTGGGGATTTAAAAACAGAAGTTCCATGGTCAGAATCCCTCACATTGTAACACCCCAGGTCACCAGGCTGGAGTTGAGAAGCCCCGATCCGGCAGGAAATGTCTATTTCCAGATAGCTATATTGATTGCGATGGGCCTCGCAGGTGTGAGAAACAGGATTGATTGCGGTGAGCAGTCCACCATCGGAATCAGCAGTAACAATGTATCAACGAAGATATGGGATGAGCGTTTTCTGCCCAAGAGCATGTTTGAAGCCCTGGCGGAGGCAGAACGAGGTTCCTTTTTGCAGGAGACACTTGGAGAGGAGGCCTACGGGAATCTCATGGCTTTGAAGACCGAAGAATGGGAAGAGCACCGCACGCATATTACCGCGCGTGAGCTGTCAATGTATCTTGATAGATAGGATTGTCAAATTCGTTTAAGAATGAAGAAGAAAAGGGGAAAGAATGATGGAAGAGTGGATTAAACAACTGCAAGACAGTGTGAACACTCTGGAAAAATTGTCAGCATATATCAATGTTGCCCCGGAAGAGAGAGAAGCCATAGAGACTCTGCAAACCAGATGGGGGACTTCACCCTATTTTGCCTCTCTGATGGATAAAGATGATCCCAGATGTCCCATTCGCAGACAGGTTATCCCTTCCCTGCAGGAGCAGATAAATGAGTATGGAATAGAAAACTATCTTATCTGGAAAGAAAACCGGGATACCGATGAGGTGCGGCCTGACAGTATCGCACGGCAGTATTATGACAGGGTTGCCTTTACCGTTACCGATGTCTGTGTGAATTACTGCCGTCACTGTTTCAGAAATGAGCTTGTTGTCAATAAGGATCTTCAGCTTAGAATGGATGTGGACGAGGGGCTGGCATGGATCGGTGAGCATCCTGAAATCCGTGATGTACTGGTTACTGGTGGAGACCCCTTTTTGCTTTCTGATGAAAAGCTTGCCTATATTATTCGAAAATTACGGGAAATTCCTCATCTTCAAATGATTCGATTTGGTACGCGAACCCCCATCGTCTTACCGCAAAGAGTTACCCCAGGTTTGAAAAAGGTTCTCAGCCCCTATCATAAGGTACCGATCTGGATTAACACGCAATGCAATCATCCGAAAGAATTGACAGAAAAAACTGCTGAAGCGGTGTACGATCTTCTCACCTGCGGTGTCAATGTGGGGAATCAGGCAGTGCTTTTGAAAGGTATCAACGATGATGTAACAACCTTTCGGGAGCTGCATCAGAAACTGTTGCGAACCAGGATCCGTCCTTACTACCTCTTCTACTGTGAACCTGCTCCGGGGATTGATCACTTCAGGACACCGGTGGAAAAAGGTGCCGAACTTATTCGGGATGCAATCCGCGGTCATACAACAGGGCTTGCACAGCCCATGTATGTGATTGCGACCAATATCGGTAAAATTCCGTTGATGCCTGATTATTACATCAAAGGAAAGGACGAGAGGGAATATACCCTGGAAAACTACAAGGGGATTACCACGAAATGGCCCAATATGCCTGAATAATGTTGGCTGGCAGCTGCTGTAAGCGGCTTCCTTAAAAAGACTCGTCCGGCTGTCCTGTAAAAATTAGGACAGCCGGTTTTTTTTATTTTGAAGGGAAAACAATCGTTTTCTGATGCATTAGACATTGTCAATAAATTTAGGTTGATCTAATTCTAATTTGTATTACATTTCCAGTCCAATGTGTTTTACTTTTTTTGAAAAAAGAGTAAGGCGGAAAATAATAGATACGATGGATAAAAATGAAAGCATCACAAATAATCAGATCACTTGAAACGCTCATTCTTGCAAAACAACCGACGTTTATCTGGGGGCCACCAGGGATTGGGAAAAGCCAGATAGTGCAGCAAAAAGGGGCGGAGATGGGGCTTGAGATTCTCGATGTCCGTGCTGTACTCCTTGATCCTGTCGATTTGAGAGGGATACCGCATATAACAGATAATGGGCTTTCAAAATGGTGTGCGCCTTCATTTTTGCCGCAAGATGGGGAAGGCATTCTCTTTCTCGATGAACTCAATGCCGCTCCCCCTCTGGTTCAGGCTGCCTGTTACCAGCTCATTTTGGACCGAAAGATTGGAGAATACAATCTCCCTGAAGGGTGGGCGATTATTGCAGCCGGAAACAGAGAAAAGGACAGGGCTGTGACTCACAGGATGCCATCTGCGCTTGCTAACAGGTTTATTCACATAGATTTCACCGTTGATATTGAGGAATGGCTGAATTGGGCGGAAAAACAGAATATAGCCCGAGAAATAATTGATTTTATTAAATTTCGACCAGGACTTCTTCACGATTTTAATCCAGAAAAAAATAACCGCGCCTTCCCCTCTCCCAGATCGTGGGAGTTTGCCTCGCAGTTGGTGTTGAGTGGTCTTACAGGTGACGTGCTGCACGAGCTGCTCGAGGGCACTGTTGGTAAGGCGGCAGCCACAGAATTTACCGGATTTTTGAAGATCTTTAATCAGCTGCCACGGGTCGAGGATATTTTTACCAAACCGATGGAGGTGGAGCTGCCCACTGATCCTGCGGTTCTGTTTGCGACCTGTGAAATGGTCGGGAAACTGGCGAAGGTGGATTCTGCTGAAAATATGTTTCTGTTTGCAGAAAGGCTGCCGGAAGAGTTTGGAGTACTCCTGGTACGAGAGGCCGTGCGTAACTGCAATCAGATCTCGGAGATGAATACCTTTTCCAAATGGGCTGTCAGCAACTCAGAGCTGCTTGTATAAAAAACCACTGCAATTTCATGATCGAAGATACCAGGGCATACAACAAGATCAGGAAGGCGAGAACCGCACTTGTGCTCAAGCATCCCTTTTTTGCCTCGCTTGCCTTGCGGCTCAAGGT
>PDWJ01000850.1_pt1 | contig 42006 bp, 22 predicted proteins | sample 1430881 | NCBI WGS metagenome assembly PDWJ01 (sample SAMN01162460, study PRJNA174530) | Oral metagenome, whole genome shotgun sequencing project. | biome: Marine environment; feature: Marine mammal; material: Swab sample of the gingival sulcus; isolation source: swab sample of gingival sulcus...
AGGAGGGCGCCTGCTGGTAGCACGCAACCGACGAGCAACAACCGCTGTGATTTCGCAGACCAGCGCAGCGACGGGAGGTAAGTTGGTCAGCGCTCTAGCCTTTGGCGAGGTTGCGGAGGACGGTGTGGAGGATGCCGCCGTTTCTGAAGTAGTCGATCTCGATCGGGGTGTCGATACGGCAGGTGACCTTGAAGGAGCGCTGCTCGCCGCCGTCGACGACGACCTGAACCTCCGAAAGCGGCTTCAGGTCGTCGTCGATGCGGATCGTGAAGCGCTCGCTGCCCGTCAGGCCGAGGCTCTCGGCGGTCTCGCCGTTTTTGTACTCGAGGGGGAGCACGCCCATGCCGACCAGGTTGCTTCTGTGGATGCGCTCGAAGGACTCAGCGATCACGGCGCGGACGCCGAGGAGGTAGGTGCCCTTGGCCGCCCAGTCGCGGCTGGAGCCCATGCCGTAGTCTTTCCCGGCGAGCACGACCGTCGGCGTGCCGTCTTTGCCGTAGCGCTGCGCGGCCTCGTAGATGCTCGTGACCTCGCCGCTCGGTACGTGGGTCGTGAAGCCTCCCTCGGTGCCCGGCGCCATCTGGTTGCGTAGGCGGATATTGCCGAAGGTGCCGCGGGTCATGATCCGGTCGTTGCCGCGGCGGCTGCCGAAGGAGTTGAAGTCCTTGCGCGCCACCCCGCGCTCCTCGAGGTAGGCCACGGCGGGGCTGTCTTTCGGGATCACGCCAGCGGGGCTGATGTGGTCGGTGGTGACGCTATGGCCGACCTTCACCAGCACGTGGGCGCCCTCGATCGCGCTGATCGGCGCGACGTCGAGGCCCATCTCGACGAAGAAGGGCGGCTCCTGGATATAGGTCGAGGCCTCATCCCACTCGTAGATCGCGCCGCCGGAGACCGGGATTGCGTTCCACTGCTCGTTGGCATCCTCGACGTTGTGGTAGCCCTTGGCATAGACGGCGGGATCGCTCGCGTTGGCCAGAAGCTCGCCAACCTCGGCGGAGCTGGGCCAGATGTCTCTCAAGAAGACATCGTTGCCGTCTTTGTCCTGACCCATCGGCTCGACGGCGAAGTCGATGTCGACGCGGCCGGCGAGGGCGTAGGCGACCACCAGCGGCGGCGAGGTGAGGTAGTTGGCCTTGGTGAAGGGGTGGACGCGCCCCTCGAAGTTCCTGTTGCCGGAGGTCACGCTGGCGGCGACGAGGTTGCCCGATTGGATCGCGTCGACCACCGGGTCGGGCAGCGGGCCGCTGTTGCCGATGCAGGTCGTGCAGCCGTAGCCAACCGTGTAAAAGCCCAGCTCCTCGAGCGCCGGGGTGAGGCCAGAGCGGTCGAGGTACTCGGTGACCACCCGAGAGCCTGGCGCGAGGCTGGCCTTGACCGAGTTGCGCTTGCTCAGGCCGCGCTCGACAGCCTTCTTGGCGACGAGGCCAGCGCCGAGCATCACGGCGGGGTTCGAGGTGTTGGTGCAGCTGGTGATCGCCGTGATCACCACGCTGCCATGCGTCAGCTCTTCTTTCGCGCCATCGAGCTCGATGGTGACGCTCTTCGCCAGGTCGGTCTCCGCGAGCTCGAAGCCGCGATCGGCCATCGGCTTGCGCAGATCGGCCTCGAAGGTCGGCTTCATCGCGCTCATGGCGATGCGGTCTTGTGGGCGTTTTGGGCCGGCGAGGGCGGGCTCGATGGTGCTCATGTCGAGGTCGAGGACGGCGCTGTAGGCCGGCTCCGGGGCGCCGTCTTCGCGGAAGAGCCCCTGGGCCTTGGTGTAGCGCTCGGCGCGGTCGACGATGTCCTTGGGGCGGCCGGACTGCTCGAGGTAGCGTAGGGTCTGGGCGTCGAAGGGGAAGAAGCCCATCGTCGCGCCGTACTCCGGGCCCATGTTGGCCAAGGTGGCGCGGTCAGGCAAAGAGAGGCCGCTCAGCCCCGAGCCGAAAAACTCGACGAACGTGCCTACCACACCGTGGGCGCGGAGCTGCTCGGTGACGCGGAGCACGAGATCCGTCGCCGTGGCGCCCTCGGGGAGCTCGCCCGTGAGGCGCATCCCGACCACCGCTGGCGTGAGCATGTAGATCGGCTGGCCGAGCATCACCGCCTCGGCCTCGATGCCGCCGACGCCCCAGCCGAGCACGCCGAGGCCGTTGATCATGGTGGTGTGGGAGTCGGTGCCGACCAGCGAGTCGGGGAAGAGCACCTGGTGACCGTCGACTGTCGCCGAGGCGACGGCGGTGGCGAGGTACTCCAGGTTGACCTGGTGTACGATACCGCTGGCCGGCGGGATCACGCGGAAGTTATCGAAGGCCTGAGCACCCCACCGCAGAAACACGTAGCGCTCACGGTTGCGCGAGAACTCGAGCTCGGCGTTCTTGGCCAGCGCGTCGGCGCTCGACGAGACGTCGACCTGCACGCTGTGGTCGATCACCAGATCAACGGGGATCTGCGGGTTGATCTTCTGTGGGTCGCCACCCAGGCGGGCTAGGGCGCTGCGCATCGCCGCGAGGTCGACCACGGCAGGGACGCCGGTGAAGTCTTGCAGGATTACGCGGGCAGGCTTGAAGGGGATCTCCACCGCCGGCGGGTTCTCCGGGTCGTAGCTGCAGAGCTTCTCCACGTCCTCGCGGCGGATCACCTCGCCGTCTTCGTGGCGGAGGAGCGCCTCGAGGAGGACGCGGATCGAGTAGGGCAGGCGCTCGACGTTGGCGGCGCCGCTCTTCTGCAGCGCGGGTAAGCTGAAGTAGGTGGCCTTGCCCGAGGCGACCTCGAGCTCACGTCTGGTACCGAAGGAGTCTTTGTCTGACATCGTTGCTCCAGCGCGTTGTCGGTTTGCCGTCACGAGACGCCAGCGCGGCGAAACGGCTGGTGGGCGGCGACGGCCTCGGAGAATCTATGCCCCGCTCACACCCTTTGCAAGGTCAGCGAGGTCTTCATAGGCGGCCAGACGCGGCAGGTCCGCCGGTTCGTCGATGTCGCCGAGGCGTTCGATCAGCGCGACGCGCAGACCAAGCGCCGTGGCCCTGGCGCGGGAGAGCTCGAGCACCTGGGCGTGGCTCCAGCGCAGCTCGGCAAAGAGCCTCGGCTGTGGCTCGCGGAGGCCGACCAGGTAGTAGCCGCCGTCCCGCGCCGGGCCGAAGACCACGTCGTGGTCGTCGAGGGCTTGGTAGGCCCGCTCGAGGACCCGAGGCGACAGCCCAGGGATGTCGCTGCCGAAGAGCAGCGCGCGCTCGACGCCGTCGGCGCGCGCCTCGACGAAGGCGCGGTGCATCCGCTCGCCGAGATCGCCCTCGCCCTGGGGCGCGACGCGAAACGCCCCGACGTTCACACCCTCCACCGCTGCGAGCCAGCGCTGCAACGCCTCGACGGTCCCGCCGGTGAAGCGTAGCTCGACCTCGCCCAAAGACGGCCTAGGTCCTGGCCTCTCTCGTCGCCCAGGCGGCTGCGCTCGCCCGCCTCTACCGAGAGCAGCGGCGGGATCTGCGCTCGTCACCATTCGAAGGAGGCGCTCGACCAGCCTTCGGTGCAGCTCCGCCGCTCCCTCAGCGCCGAGCAGGGGGATCAATCGAGTTTTGGTGTGACCGGCGCGCGGCAGGCGCGTAAAGAGGATCGAGCGCCGCCGGTGGGCGCTCTCGACGAGGGACGCCATGGCGCCTAGCTTCTAGCACGCCGGAGAGCGAAGGGCTGATGTTCGAGAGCAACGATGTTTGAGAGCAAGAGGATCTGCGTGGTGATCCCCGCGCTGAACGAGGAGGCGGCGATCGGGCACGCCGTGGGACAGATCGATCGCGGCCTCGTCGACGAGGTGATCGTCGTCGACAACGGCTCGACCGATCGCACCGCCGAGCGCGCGCGCGGCGCTGGCGCGCGCGTCGTCGCCGAGCCCCGCCGCGGCTACGGCTCAGCCTGCCTGCGTGGCATCGCGGCGGCTGGGGCGGTCGACGTCCTGGTCTTCATCGACGGCGACGGCTCCGACGACGCCTCCCAGCTCGAGGCGCTGCTGAGCAAGCTCGTCTCCGAAGACCTCGACATGGTGATCGGCTCGCGGATGCTTGGCGAGCGCGAGCCCGGCGCGTTAACGCCGCTGCAGCGCTTCGGCAGCGTGCTGACCTGCTCGCTGGTGCGCGCCTTCTGGGGTGTGCACTTCACCGACCTTGGGCCCTTTCGGGCGATCCGCCGCGAGGCCCTCGAGCGGCTGCAGATGGCCGATCCGGACTATGGTTGGACGATCGAGATGCAGGTCAAGGCGGCGCAGCAAGGGCTCCGCGTCGCCGAGCTGCCCGCGCGCTACCGGCTCCGCCACGCTGGCCAGTCGAAGGTCAGCGGGACGGTCCTCGGCTCCTACAAGGCGGGCAAGCGCATCCTCGGCTACGTCTTCGCAGCCAAAGCCCAGGAGCTGCTCTTACGGCTCGCCGAGCCGAAGAAGCTCGATCGCTAGCAGACATTAACGACCACCCGCCAGCAGACACCACAAGGCACGAAAACAGGACGCCGTGTCCGCGCGACGGGCGTGCGACACGTCGCCGAGCTCAGGCGGGCCTCGCCTTAGGAGCTTCCCCACGCATCCGGGACCGAGCCGGGTGCTGAGCTGCCGCGCCGCTTTGCTGCCGGCCAGCGAGAGGCCAAGCTCGTGGTCATCGGCGAGCTCGCTGGCGACCGCCAACAACACCAGAGAAGAGCGGTCGTAGCCGAAGAAACGAGCCATACGGGCGGTACGGCGAGCTTTCTGAGGTATAGAAAGCGGCCGGCAGTGCTGTGCCCGGCGACGGGAGGTGTTTTTCGGGGTGCTCTCAGCCAGCAGCGCGCGCCCCAGCTCCTCGATAGCCTCCTCGCGGGTCATCGGCTCGTCGATGCCCTCAACGACGAGAGGGGGTCAATAGATCGCGACGACCACCGCCAGCCCGACGCCGAGCAGCGTCGCCGCGATGGCGAAGCCGATCAGCCAGTTGCGGTTGCGGCGGCGCTTGGCGAGGCTAGCCTCGTCGGGGAGGTCGTCGATGATGAGCCGGTGCGTTCGTAAGCTGGTCTTTTCGCGTAGCCGTCGTAGCGCGGCGGCGGACGATCGCGAGGTGCCCGTGCCTCCACCGCCAGAGGTCGACGTGGAGGTCACCGTGCCCTGGCGCAGGTCGCTGCCGCCGCCAGTGCCGCTGTGCGTGCTCGGGAGGCCGGCGAAGGAGGACCCGCCGATACGCGAGAGGATCTTCCGCTCCCCCGCGGCCGGGGCGATGGTGTCGAGCAGCTGCATCAAGTCGTCGGGGATGTCGCGCTTGGCGGTCTCCACGAAGGCGAAGTAGCTCTCCTCGAGGTCGTCGAAGGCCATTACCCCGTCGCAGCCGTCGCAGCGGCAAACCGGGGCCTTGACGGGGCCCTCCCGCGGCAGCTCGTCCATCGTCACGAGCAGCGCCTTCTCTGCGTTACAGGGTTGACAGAAGTAGGGCAAGTAGACGCTGCGCAGGTAGGCCTCACCGGCGAAGTTGCTCACGAGGTTCAGCTTCGCCACCAGCGCCGGGGAGCACTCCACAAGCACCACCTGTGCCTTGCTCTGTACGCCCTCGAGCCAGCGCACCCAGTCCCTGACCCCGCAGTTGTTGATCTCGGTGATCCCCGCGAGATCGACGATCACCGTATGCCCGCGCACGTGGCCACCGAGCGAGCTGAGGTCGTTGTCCTCGTCGATCACGCCGGCGAGGCGTACATAGCTCTCTTCGTCGAGCTGCTGGACCTCGGCCTCGAACTTACGGTGCATCGCGCATCATCCCTGAGAGGTCTTCAGCTTAGTACAGCTCCCCAGAAAAAAGTGAACGATCGCTCGTCCTGGCCTCAGCTGGCTTGCCATCAGGAGCAGAGCCGGCGACGGAGCTGCGTGTAGGCCTCGGAGAGGAAGAACTGCATCAGCTTCGGGCCGTCGGTGATAGCGGTGATCGCGACCTCGCCCTGAGCGCCGACCGCGAGATCCTGGCCGCCGAGGGTCGCGATGGTGCGCAGCGCGACACCGATGTCGTCGCAGGCCAGCAGCCCATGAGCGTTGGCTGAACGCTCGACTCCCGCGAGCCACGCCACGGGCTCCTCGGCCACGCGGGGATCATCGGCGAGGCGCTGCTGATAGCCGAGGGTGAGCTCATCGATCCGGCTAAGGCCGTCGGCGTCGAGCCGCCGAATGAACTCTTCGGCGAGATCGCTGCGCTGCGCTGGCGGGCGCAGCAGTCCCGCGAGGAGCTCGACGACCAGCTGGCGATCGTCGAAGGTCAGCCGCGCGATCAGGGTGTGCCCCGAGAGCGCGAGGCCGAGCGCGCGCCCGACACCAAAGCGGACCTCGAGCACGTCGCGGGCGAGGAGGCTGCGGTCGATCAAGAGCTGCGCTGGGCTGCCATCATTGGGGATCACGGGGGCGGGCAGCTTCGTCGCCAGGAGGGGCAGCTGGTCGCTGCCGAAGAGGTCGAGGCTGGCCTGCACCGCCGCGGCGGCGTCGAGCTCTTCGGCCTGGTCGAGGGGAGAGAGGCGACGCGGGTCCGCCGAGAGGGGAAAGATCCGCTCCAGCGCCGGGCGGATCGCCCGCCACATTCGCTCCACGATGGGGGTCTCGGCCAGGCCGAACTGGAGGCGGCGTCGGCTGCGCTCGTCCAGGCTGCGTCGCGGCACGAAGGGGAAGGCGCGGCGCAGCTCGACGAGCCGCCCCTTCTCGCTCGGGCTCGCCAGGCCCATCAGCTCGATCACCTGCAGCACCTGAAGGGTGCGGTCATGCTCGCCGGTCGCCTCGTAGAGGGTGGTCAGAAGCTCGAAGACCTGCGGCGCCAGCGGCTCGCGGCTGAGCACGCTCTCCAGCTCGTCGATCGCTCGAGGTAGACCTCCCTGCCGGCGCGCAAAGAGCTCGGCGAGCATGATCCGGTCCTCGACGTGGTCGGCGTCGCGTAGCACCCCCTCGTACGCGCTGATCGCCGCCTCGAGATCACCCTGGCCGAGGAGCATCGACGCCAGCGCTCGTCGCAGCTCGAGCGTCGCCATCGGTCCCCGCACCGCGCTCACCTCGCGCACCAAGTGGCCCAAGAGCTCCACCCCTGCGCCCCGATCACCGCTGAGGGCGAGCTGATGGCTGAGGGCGAGGGCGGCCTCCACGCAGAGGTTGTCGTGTTGCAGCGCGCGGCGGAAGCTCGCCTTGGCGGGGCCGAGCTGCCCGAGGCGTAGCTGGATGGCTCCGAGGTAGTGCTGATAGCGCGCGCGCTCTTCGCCTGCGACGCCGGCGTGGAGCTCGGGGTCGAGGAGCTGCTCGATCAGCTGCCGTGCCTGTTGCATCCGGCCCAGGCCGTAGAGCTCCTGCGCGAGACGGAACACGCCTTCGCGGTGTCGCATGTCGATCGAGAGCACCGCCTCGTAGGCATCGACGGCCTCTTGGGGACGCCCAAGGACCTCCGCGTAGATCTCGCCCAGGCGCAGCAGCGCCGCGATACGGTTCGGCTCGAGCTCCACCGTCCGCGTGTACTCGCGGAGCTCGGCGATCGCCTCATCGCAGCGACGCAGCGCGACCAAGAGGTGCGTCTGCGCGCCTACCGGCTCGAAGTCGTCAGGCGCGTGCTCTCGGGCCTCGCCATAGAGCGCCAGCGCGCTCTCGGCGTCGCCTCCGAGCTCTGCCAGCGTGCCCGCGGCGATCAGTACGTGGGCTACCGCCGCCTTGTTGCCCTCGCCTCGATAGAGCTGCTCGAGGCGTCGAAAGGTCGTGGCGAAGTCGTAGACCGACGGGGCGCGTCGACAGAGGTCGATCAGCCCGTCGAGGGCGGCGAGGTTGCCCGGGGCGAGCTCGAGGGCGACGACCAGGCTGTCGGCGGCTCGCGGGAGGTCTCCGCTATCAGCGAGGAGCGCGCCCCGGCGCTGGTAGAAGCGGCTGCGGCGATCCGGGTCGCCTTCGTTGGCCATCCGCGCCGAGAGCCGATCAGCGAGCTGAAGCGCGCGCGCTCGGTCTCCTCGCTCGTAGCTGAGGCCGAAGAGCGCGACCAACGCAGGGTGACACTCAGGGTCGAGCTTCAGGGCTTGCTCGAAGCGCCGAGTCGCGCGCGGAGTGTCGTCGAGGCGCCGTAGCAGCACTTGGCCCATCCTAGCGAGCACGCCTGCTTGCTCCCGGTCGCCGTCCCAGATCTTGAGCTCGCTCTCGAGGGTCTCGAGGGCGTCATGCCAGCGCTCGCCACGGAGGTAGATGTCTCGAAGCCCATGGAGGGCGGGCAGGCAGCCCGCGCTCTCCTCGAGGGAGCGCCGATAGAGCGCTATCGCTTGCTCGTCGCTGTGAAAGCGCGCCTCGGCGATGGAGCCGCATTTGAAGTAGAGCAGAGAGCGCTCGTCGGGGTCGGCCTCGAGCAACACCAGGCCGTTGAGAGCCTCGATGCAGCGTTCCCATTGGCCGGTGGCCTCGTAGATGCGCGCCAGCGCTTGCAGTGTCTCCTCGTGGTGTTCGTTGAGCCGGCGCACGCCCTCGTAGGCCCGAGCCGCCCGCACGGCGTCCTCGAGGCCCACCTCGCAGAGCCGCGCGAGCTCGAGGCCCATCTCGAGCGCGTGCTCCTCGTCGACCTCGAGGGCGACCCGCGCCTCGAGGTTGTCGGCCAGCCGTGGGTCATCGCGACGGTCGCGATAGATCGCCGTCAGCGCCGCCAGGGCTTCGTCGTCGGTGGGGTCGAGGGCGCTGATCTGCTCCCAGAGGCGCTGAGCGTCGCCTGTGCTCGGCGGCAGCCGAGAGGAGGCCAGGCGGGCAGCCTGTCGCAGGGACTCGAGGGCGAAGAGCTCGTTGTCAGGGATCAGCGCGGCGCGAAACTCATAGGCGCGGATCAGCCCCTGCCAGTCCTGCTGCTGAGCGAAGATGCTGGTGAGGGCGCGGATCGCTGACTCGCTCTTGGGGTCGTGCTTCAGGGCTGAGAAGAAGCTCGCCGCCGCCTCTCCTGGCTGACCAAGCTGCTTGAGCTGCACCTGGCCGCGGCGAGAGTAGAGGTCGGCGAGGCGGTAGGCGTGGAGGTCTCCCTGCTCGCAGGCCTCGATCAGGATCTCGTAGATTTCCATCACCTCGCGCCAGCGCTGACGCTCGTAGAGGTACGTCTCTGCGGCCGTGAAGATCTCGCGATCGCCCATCTCGGCGAGCAGAGCGTCGCGGTAGGCTTCCGTCGCCTCTTCATGGCGCTGCTCTCCGGCGAAGAGCTCGGCGGCGCGGAGCAGGCGAGCGCCCCGACCCTCGCTGTCGAGGGCGGCGCGGCGTAGCAGGAGCTGGGCGAGCTCCAACGGTCGCGTTAGGCCGTAGAGGCGCTCCAGCCCGTCGAGCGCCTGCTCGTCGTCGGGGGTGATCGCCAAGGCCTCCTCGTAGTGGGCGATGGCCGCCGCGACATCGCCGAGCGTCTCATGAGCGCTGGCCGCCTCGAGCAAGAGCTCGCTACGCTCCCCCACGGCGTCGACCCAGCGCAGCTGCTGTTCGAGCACGGAGACGAGGCTCTGTATGTCGCCGGCCGCGCGGTGGATCCGTGAGAGCGCACCCAGCGCCGGGCGATGCCCCGCGACGGTGTTGGTCGCGCGGCTATACCATTCGATCGCCTGCTCGATGGTCTCGCGCTGCTCATAGACGCGGCCAAGATCGTAGGCGCGATCGGCTTGCTCCGGCAGCGACGGCGCCTGCTGGAAGAGCTCGAGCCGGACCTCAGCCAGCGCGATGGTCTCGTTGAGCTGTTCGAGGACATCGGCGCGCGCGGTGAGCACCACATCAGTGCTTGGCTGCTGGGCCAAGATCTCGTCGAGCTCGCGCCAGCGCTGGTGCCGGTTGCAGAGCCTCGCGACGAGATCGACCGACTGTGCGTCACCTGGAACCTGCGCGAGGGCTCGCCGGATCTCCTCGAGGGCTTGATCAGGATCGCCTCGTCGCTCGTAGGCCAGGGCTAGCTCGCTCCGCAGCTGCACCTGCTGGGCGACGTCCTCGGTGATCTCGAGGCGCCGCTGCAAGGTCGCGAGGAGCTCTTCTTGTTGGCCGAGGCTCTCGTAGAGCGCGCAGAGCGCTTCAAGGGCCGCGCTGTGGTCCGGGCGGCGCTCGAGCGTCGCCCGGTAGGCCGCCGCTGCGTGTTCTTTCTCTCCCAGTCGATCACGGTAGAGCTCGGCGAGCTGGATATAGGCGGCTGCCTGCGCTTCACGATCCGGCAGCTTTCCCGCGATGGTCTCGCGAAGCTCGGCGGCCTCGGCGAAGCGCTCCTCCAGCTCGTAGAGCGCGGCGAGGGAGACCATCGTCGCCAGGTCGTCGCTATGCACCGACCTGGCACGCTCGAGCAGCTCGCGGGCCTCCCGAGGGGTCTCGGCGAGGGTCGCTAGCTCGCGGAGCCAGGCGGAGCCGCTGTCGGGGGCGCGCACGACTTCGACGAGCTTCTGGAGCGCATCCCGGAGCTGTGGGATACGGCCGGCCTCGCGGTGGAGCGCGGCGAGCACGCAGAGCGCTGGGAGGCTCTGGTCGTCGGCCTCGAGAGTGGCCTGGGCAGCCTGCTCGGCGGCGCGCTGGTTTCCCGTCGCGATCTCGAGCATCGCCGCGGCGGCGAGGTAGAGCGCCCGATGTGAGTCGTCGTCTTCTGCTAGAAGCCGGTAGGCTTCGGCGAGGCGAAGTGGCTCGCCAGCATCACGGAGCAATCGCAGGAGGTCGTCGGCGACGAAGGGGGGACGCGCTCCGTCGTCAGGGATGAGGCTCAACGTCTCCTGGATCAGCTCCTGAGCGATGGCAGGCCCGGAGGCCTCGGCGACGACGGATGCCCGACATAGCAGGTCCGCGGCCCGCTCCGGTTCTCGCGAGGCTCGCTCGCGGTAGTGCTCGGCTAGCTCAGCCCAGCGCCCTCGTCGCATCAGCTCGACCTCGATCGCTGGATCCAGCAGCGAGGTGGCGAGGGGGAGAGCCACGCCCGCTATCGGAGGCTCGTCCATCGCCTCGTCGGCGACCACGTTGGTGTCGATCTTGTCGGCCTCGCCCTCGCGGATCTCCTGTTCGCTGGTGGCCGAGAGCAGGGTCAGGTCGCCGCTGGCGATCTTGGGGATCTCGAAGGCCTCGACGTCTACGTCAACCTCATGGGTCACATCGGGAGAGACCTCCGGGGTGTTGGGCTGTATGCCTTCCTGTGATCGCCTCGCCAGCTCGAGCGCGTCGTCGGACGGCTCGGCGTCATCCTCGCTGGCGCCGTGATGGCGCAGCTCCCAGGCGCGGGCGCGATAGGCCGCCGCGAGAGGAGGCGCGGTGGTGAGGCGAGCGAGATCTTCGCAGCAGCTGGCGAGGGCGTCGAGGTCGCGTCTGCGCAGCGCCAGATCGCGCCGAAGGGTGAGCTCGAGCTGCTCGGCTAGCAGAGCGGCGGTCTCCTGGTCTCGCTCACGACAGGCTCGCAGCTCGTTGAGCAGAGGTTGCGCGTCCTCTCCGAGAGCGCCGATGATGCCGGCGAGTTGATAGAGCAGCCGGCCTCGCTCGGCGCAGCGCCCGGAGGTCTCCTCAAGGGCTAGCTTCTCGAGCTCGGCCTCGAGGAGGGCTCGCTGCTGCTGTCCATCTTCGGCGGCCAGGGCGATCTCGAGGGCGAGCGGGTCATGTTCTGGCGCTGGCCCCCGAGCGCTGTAGATCGTGTGAGCACGGCTTGGCTCCCCCAGTTGTTCCCAGCAGCAGCGGGCTGCGAGGCGAGCCAGCCAGCTCGGGCTCGGGTGCTCCTCAACCAGAGCGACGAGCGCCTCGTGAGCTCCGCCGATCGCCAGCGCGAGGGCGGCGGTGCGCAAGAGCTCGTCGAAGCCCTCGAGGTGCTCTTCCTCCTGGTCATCCTCTCTCGGGGCGAGCGCCTCGAGGGCCGCGTTGACGGCGGCGGCCGCGCCGTCCTGATCATCGAGCCAGTAAAGGCGCAGCGCCGCGGCGCGCTCGAAGAGGTGAATCGCGGTGGTTCGATCGCCGTCTTGGCTCGTCTGGCGGGCGCGCTCGAGCAGGCCGTCGGCCGCCTTGGCGACGTCGCCGGTGACGATCTGAAGCTGATGATTGAGCTCCGCGAAGAGCGGCTTGTCGAGCTCATCGGGGAGCCACTCTGCAGCGCGCAGTGGGTCTTCGTCGATGTCCCAATAGAGCAGCACGAGCGCGGCGCGGAGCGCCGTGTCGTTGTCGGCGTGGTGTTCGAGCTCGTGTTCGAGGAGCCCTATGACGTCAGCCGCGATATCCATCTGCGCGTGCGATACGTGAACGACGGTGGCCCTGGACTCCGCTGGCTTCGCTGCTCGTCAGTTCGTTGCTCGTCAGTTCGCTGCTCGTCAGTTCGCTGCTCGTCAGTTCGCTGCTCGTCAGTTCGCTGTTCGTCAGTTCGCTGTTCGTCAGTTCGCTGTCTCGCGAGCGAAGCCCAGTCCTGCGCGCTTTGTTCACCGGTCCCCTCTTTCCGGGTCGCAGTGCTTAGTCTGCGCAAAATAGCAGGTTTTTTAAACGTTTGCCGTGGGATTGGCAGGTGTTGGAGCTGCTATAGTGTGGCACATGGCCGGCCGGCGTAAGAAGCGGGCGGGTGACGAGCTGCTCGACAAGGGCAGCCCAGATAACCCGATCGCTTTTGGCAACTACGAGATCGTGGGCAAGATCGGCCGCGGCGGGATGGCCAACGTCTACCATGGTCGGCTCGCGGCCGGCGCAGCTGCGACGGAGCAGCGCCTCGCGGTCAAGTGCATGCGCCCGAAGCTGGCGAGCGAAGAGCGCTTCGTCGAGATGTTCTCACGCGAGGCGAAGCTCGCGCTACTCCTCGACCACCCTGGGATCGTGCGCACGCTCGACAGCGGCGAGGCGGTCGGGCGCTTCTTCATCGCGATGGAGTACATCCCGGGCCACGATCTTGCCGCTGTGCTCAAGCGCTGCCACGAGACCAGCCGGCGTCTGCCTGTGCCTCATGGCCTCTACGTGATCGCCTCTGTCGCCCGAGCGCTGAGCTACGCGCATCGGCTCACCGGAAAGAGCGGACGCCCGCTGAACATCGTCAACCGCGACGTGAGCCCGGCGAATATCCGCATCGCCTACGACGGGGCCGTGAAGCTGCTCGACTTTGGTATCGCGCAGGCGGCGGTCCAGATCTCGAGCGAGATCGGCGTGCTCAAGGGCAAGTTCGCCTACATGTCTCCAGAGCAGATCCGCGGCCTGCCCGTTGACGCTCGGAGCGACCTCTTCTCCCTCGGGGTGGTGGCCCATGAGGTGCTCACCGGCGAGCGTCTCTTCCGAGAGGAGAGCGAGTTCGCGCTGATGGAGAAGGTCCGTAGCGCGCCGATTCGCCCTCCCTCGGCCTACGACAAGCGGGTCCCGCTGGAGGCTGACGCGGCGGTGATGCGGATGCTCGAGCGCGACACCGCGCGCCGAGCAGCCGACGGCGACGCGGTCGCCGCGGAGCTCGAGCCCTTGCTGGCGAACTACCAGTTCGAGCCCAGCGAGATGGGGCGCTTCGTCCGTCAGCTCTACCCGAACGACTACCGAGAGGAGCTCGAGCTGAAGCGCGCGCTCGCAGCCAGTCAAGCGCCTGCGGCGACCGAGCCCCAGCCTTCGTCCCCGAAAGAGGAGATCCCTGAGGTGCATGCCGGTCGGCGGCCGTCTCAGCAGGTGACCCGGAGCAGTAGCGGCAACACCCGGCTGATCCTGTTGATCGCGGGGTTGCTCGCCCTGGCCTCCCTCATCATGCTCGTGGTGGCGCTGGTCTGAACTCGCGGGTCTGGATCCGGCGAGATCGCTGCTGTCGGACCTTATGAGGCGCCCTGTCGATGAGGCGCCGCTGGTGGCGTTAGCTGCTACCAGACCTCCTATACCAGACCTCCTACCAGACCGGGGAGATGACGGAGCTGCCCTGCTGGATCAGCAGGCCGATCAGCGGCTCGAGGTTGTTCCAGGCCTCCGCGTCGCCGTCCTTGGCGGCGGCGATGCCGATCGCGCCCTTCAGCTTCTGAGCGTCCTTGACGCCGACCAGGACGGTGTCGATCACCTGCTGCGTTACGACGTCGGGGATGATCTTCTCTTTGATCAGCCGATCGCCGAAGGCCTTGTTTTTCGCCCCGCCGAGGTAGTAGGCCAACCGGGCCAGCTGTGAGTAGACACGGGACTCACCCTCGAGCAGCGTGTTGAGAAAGAGCGTGTCTTTGCAGTAGTCGATCTCGTCGCCGTCGGGGGTGGTGTACTCGGGGATGCGGCAGGTCAGGTTGCCGCAGAGGCGCTTGAGGTAGGCGTGGGTGGTGACGCAGGCGAACTTGGCGCAGATCGGCTCGTTGCAGGTCTTGTTGTACATCTGCTTGTAGAAGTCGAGCATCTTCTGGGCCGCGGCCTTGGCCTCGGGGGTACCGACGCGGGCGAGGTGGATCCCGATCCATGCGGTCTGGATCAGCTTGATCATCTGGCCTTGTTTCGTATCGCGATACTCGAAGTCGCCGCTGAAGAGCTTCTTGTCTTGCAGGTAGGAGTTCCAGAACTGGTCGCTCGACGGGATCAGGGAGTCGAGCATCAGCTTGGTGCACTCCTCCACCACCGGGGTCCAGCGGGGGTCGTATTGTGCTAACCACTTCATCGTCCAGAGATCGGCGTAGTCAATCGGGATCACGGCGACGTCGGTCACGCCGAGGCCGTCGTCCTCGGGCCAGTTGTAGGCATAGGCCACCACGCCGCGGGGGTAAGCTGGCAGATCGTCCTTCTTCGATACGGAGGTCTCGTAGAGGCCGTTGCCGAGGCGCAGGGCGGCGTTGAAGTAGCGCTCGTCCTTCCACTGCATCCAGCCGGCGATGAAGCCCTTGACGATCCGGAAGTCGTCGAGAGGCGCGTTGGAGTTGAGCCAGGGCGACTTCTCGTCCTCACGCTGCAGCATCGGCAGGCCGGTCTGCTTGTGGATCGCCCAGTTGGCGACGTCACGCTTGGGCGACATCATCACCTTCATCGCGAACTGAAACGACTCCTCGAAGGTCTTGTGATCGTTCATTGCCGCGGAGGTCCAGAGGATGAGCCCCATATGCTCACCGGTCTGGTGGTGGCCATAGGGATAGACCGCCGCGGCGTCGGGGGGATCGACGCGGTCGAGGAGGTTGGTGTAGACGCCGCCGGAGGGGGCCCGCATCTGATCTCTGACGAACTCGAAGGCGCCCTTCATCAGCGCCGTCGGCGTGAGCTCGTTGGGGATCACGGTGAAGGCCTTGGGCTTGGATTTTCGTCCGGCGACCTCCACCGTGAGCTCACCGGATCGCGGTTGGGCGGCGTGGGGGAGGTAGGCGGTGACCTTGAACGGGCTCCAATGAGTGATGGTGCAGGCCTGCCCCGACCACATCACCGAGCCACCCATGGTGCCAAAGCCGTGGCCCTTGAAGACCACCGAGTGGCCAGCGTAGCCCTTATCATGGCTGATCGACGTCACCGTCGGCGTAAAGGCGGCGCTCATCACGTCGTCGCCGACGGTCAGCGTGCCCTTCATCGTGCCCAGGGCGTAGCTGAAGCTGCCTCTGTCGTCGAAGCGCTGAGTCAGCACCTCGCCGGGTTGGAGTGTCTTGGTCGCGCTTCCGGCCTCGGCGTCGAGGGGGGCCGCCGTGTCGTTGATCACGAAGACCGAGTCGTGGGCCTCGATGGTGATCGCCGAGGGGCCAGTGCTGCTGGCGCCCAAGGTGAGCTCGAGGGTCTTTTCCCCTGCGCCGATCTCGACCTCACGGAAGAGCCGCCCGACCACCTGATGCTTCTTGTCTACTGTGGCGACCTCGACCTGCTTCACCCCAAGCGGCAGGCCCGTGAGGCTGAGCTGGTCTTCACCGTAGGCGAGGTAGCGCGTCCGGGGCGAGAGCAGACCCTTGCCCCAGATCCGCACGCGCGCCCCAAGATCCGGGGCTTGCGCGGCGGGCTTGGGCCATGCGACCTCCAACTTCAAGGTGCCGTCGGTGGGCGCCGGCTCGAGGTGTAGCCGCACCAACGCGTAGCTGCCGACGCCATCGACCTTGAAGCGCGCCAGGCCCGGCTCGGGCTCGCTCACAGCCAGCTCTTGGTCTTTGGCGCCCTCGTCGGGAGAGCTCGCCAGGCCCTTGACCACCTTGAAGCCGGCGGGGACCTCGAGGGTCAACTCGGGCGATTGTGGCATCAGCTTCGGCGTGGTGCCCTGGGTGCCGTCGTAGCCCTTGAAGTTCAGCACGTGGAGCACCAGCTCCTTGAGCGTGCTGTCGGGGTTTTTCAGCGTGTAGAGGTCGACGTAGAGGTCTTTGCCCGCGTCGGTCTGGACGCTGAAAATCCCGGCCTCGCGGAGCACCCTTTCGAGCTTGTCTTTGGAGAGCTGGTCGCCGTAGCGCAGGTAGCGACGGGCGTCGAGGTCATGGAGGTAGTGCACCACGCCCTTTCCATAGCGGTGGCTCGAGCTGCCGTAGGCCGCGGGGATGGTCTTGCCATCGAAGCCCAAGACGTCAGCCAGCGCCAGCTCCGTACGGGCTGTGCCATAGTTGTCCTTGCCGGTCGGCAGCGGGCCGGTGATCAGCAGCTGCCCACCCGCCTGTACATACTCGCGGAGCACCTGGGCTTGATCGTCGCGTAGCGCGTTGAGGTTGGGGGCGATCAGGAGATCGTACGTCTGCACGTCCGCCGTCTTCAGGTGCTGCATCGTCTCGATGAAGAAGGGTATGTGGAGGTGGGAGAGCAGCTTGACGTATCCGCGATACTCGCCGAGGTACTCCAGGGTGGCGACGCTGTCTCTCATCTCGTTAGACCACCACTCCTTGTCCATGCCCCGGTAGGGCTTGCCCGTGCTGGGGTCGATCCCGTTGATGATCGGCGGCTGGGTCGACTTGAACATCGCGAAGCCGTAGTGATGGTCGGTGTAGTCGCGAGAGAGGGAGGAGTAGAGCAGCCCCACCCGCGCGGCCGAGGTGGTATCGTAGATCGCGTCCTTATGCTTGTCCGCCCAGCGATACATCCGCTTGCGGAACGCGCCGCCGACGCTGGTGGCCATGTTTGGCGTCTTGGTCTCGTAGGGGTTGGCCTGCGACGCGAACGCGATCGCCATCACCATCTGGGCGTCCCAGTCCCTGTTGCCGTAGTTGAAGACCCAGGTTGGGCGGCCCTTGTCGCAGCCTCGGGCGTACTTGGTCAGCGCGACCTTGCCCAGCCAGTCGTCGTGGTTGGCGTATAGCATCCCCTGGCCGTTGGAGACGCTGTCGATCTCCCAGGCTTTGGCCAGCCCCTTGACGTTGCCCATGAAGGCGCCGTCGAGGCCCTTGTCCATCGCGTCGTTGTAGTCGACGGTGAAGACCTCGATCACGACCTCGAAGGCCTCATCGACCTCGCTCGCCGCCTTGCGGATATCGAGGAGAAACTCGTTCAGCTCATGATGGCGGTAGTTGATCCAGCGGCGCCAGTTAGGGTCTTTCCAGTTGAGCCTCTTGGGCAGGTCTTGCCCCGTGACCTTCTTATAGTGCTCAGCCTGCCATTTGCTGTGGGAGTTCCACTTGGTGGCGGTGTCCATGAACAGCGGTACGTCGGCCCAGATCCCGTCGATCTTGCTTTGGGCCAGCCGCTTGACGCGCTTCATGAAGTACTCGCGGTAGGGGCTCCGCGGGTCCATCCAGGCGCTCTCGTCGTCGGGCTCGACCCAGTCCTCTTGGCTGCCGTAGAAAACGTTGGGCTTGCCGTCTAGACCAACTTGCACCCAATCCGGATGATCCTTGTACATCGAGTGGGGCCGGATGCGGCCGCCGACTGTCTGGACCTCGAGCGTGGTGAGGTACCAGATCACCTTCAGCCCACGCCTATGGGCCTCCGATGCGACGCGATCGAGGAGCTTCATATCCGCCTCGAACTCCTCGTCGCTCTTGTAGTTCGAGAGCGACGAGTCGCCGATCACGATGTCGACGTGCTGGTCGACCATGTCGTTGAGCGCCTTCTTCAGCGCGTCATCGCTCATGCTGTTGTAGACGCCGAGGCCGGCCAGCTTCCCCTTGCGCATCCAATCTGGGCCGATGTCGCGGTAGGGGACGTCTTCGCCGCAGCCAACGCTCCCCAGGAAAACCGACAAGCTGACGAACAAGGCCAGCCTGGACGCGCTCCTAAGCACTCCCACACACTCGGGACCGAGCCGGGTGCTGAGCTGCCGAGCCGATGTCGTAGCGGAAGCCATGAGCCATAGCGGTGGTATGGCGAACCTTCTGAAGCCTAGAGAGCGGACGGACGTGCTGTGCCCGGCGACGGGAGGGATTTGTGGGGGGGCTCCTAGGCGTCGTTTCATCACCAGGCTCTACCAAGCGTCGAGATAAGAGGGGACTCTCGAGCCAATAGTGGATCATATCCAGGCCTCGCGCCAGGCGACACGTGTGATACGAACCTACATTTGCGGGGTGGGTCCAGGCCGTTTCGGGGGAGGCATCGCGGCCACTCAGAGCGAGAGAGAGACGCCGCCGAGCACGCGGTGGTTCGCGCCCTGCGGGTCTTCGACGGCTGGCGTGCCAGGGGGGAGGTTGGCGGCGCCGCTGGCGCCGGCGTCCTCGAGCACGTACTGCACGTTGATCCCGAGCCAATCGGTGATGTTGAAGGTCGCGTCGACGGTGACGGTGATCAGCGCCTCGGTCGAGTTCTGTGGGGCGTTCGCCGTGGGATCGGCCGCGGCGCAGGCCCCGGTGGGATCGCTGTTATCCGTGGGGTTGTTGGAGAGCGACGACTCGCAGGGTGTACGATTGGTGTAGTTGCGGGCGGAGAAGTTGACCTGAGCGCTGATATTGAAGAGGTCTTTGTAGAAGACACCGGCGCCGGTCAGCAGGTGGTGCTCGACGTAGTCGAAGGAGCCACCGTTGTCGCTGTTGAAGCGGAAACCATAGCCCGCGAAGAGCGCGAAGTACTCGTGAGCGAAGCGGACGCGGATATCGGCGTAGTGCCGAAGCATCTGCAGATCGTCGATGGTTCGCTGGTTATTTGATGCGCGCGCCTGGATGTTCTGAAACACCCGCAGCGCGAAGTCGTACATCACCCGCGCCGAGAGGTTGTCAAGGATGCGGTATTTCGCCGAGACGGATCCAGCCAGGTCGAAGAGCCGATAGTCGGGGTCGCCGTCTTGGGGGTTGAGGGCGAACTGCACCTGCTTGACTCTGACGTAAGGGCCGGCTTGGAGGCGGAGGTTCTTGATTGGGGAGTAGGCGACGCCAGCTTTGAGCTGCTCATAAACCGCGAGAAAGATGATCGCGCCGGTGGAGGGGGTGACACCCGCGTCGAAAAAGACAGGCGGAGAGCGATCTCGCTCGACGGCGATGTGGTTGGTTAGCACCAGCTGAAAGGTGTCGCTGAAGTCGTAATAGAAGAGCACCGGCAGCTCGAAGAGGTACTGCGAGAGGTCGGCGTCCTTTAGCGGCATCGTCAGGTTGGCCCCGAGCTCGGTGCGCAGGTAGACCTTGCTAGTGGGGCGCCACCGGAGCTCGGCGCCGCCGTTGACGCCGAGCAGCGCCGAGCCTTCGACGCCGATGGTGGTGAACTGATAGTTTGTCTCATAGCCGAACGAGGGCTGGCCAAAGACCGAGAGCGTGTAGCTCTTGCCGTCGAAGTAGCCAACCCGCTTGGTCTGCGACGGTCCGCGGCTCGCGACGCCGGCACCGCTGCGGGCGAGGGCAGGGGCGCTCTCCGCGCATAGCGTGGCGAAAACGACTACGAGGCTTAGGAGCTTCCCCACAAGTTCGGGACCGAGCCGGGTGCTGAGCTGCCGAGCTGATTTCGTAGCCGAAGAAACGAGCCATACGGGTGGTACGGCGAGCTCTCTGAGGCCTAGAAAGCGGCCGGCAGTGCTGTGCCCGGCGACGGGAGGAAGGTGTGGGGGTCCTAGCGAGCGCCGAGAGTGGGATGAAGAGCGGGTCATCATAGCCTCAACCGTACCAGCGTGAGATCGGAGACGGTCACGCGAAAGGATGTCTTGCCGGCGCTGGTGGAGACGGTCAGCGCCTTCTCTTTGCCGAGATAGGGGAGCACGGCCGCGTCGCTGGCGGTGAGCTGCAGCGAGACCTTCACGTCATGCTCCTTGCCGTCGAGGCTGACCAGCCGTAGCTGCACCTCGGCAGGGCCTCGGGAGACGCAGGTGCTTCTCCGCCCGGAAAGAGAGACGCAAGGCCTTCGTTGCCAGAGCGTGGCGGCGACGTTTCCGTTGGTGCCCTTCAGCTCGATGATCCGCTTGCGGACGGCCTTCGCGGCGCTCGCCGCGGGCAGAAGCGGGATCGGCAGGCCGTGAGCAGCCGCGTCGATGCCCCACTCGCCTTTGCTCGGGCGCTGGCCAAGGGCAACGAGGGGGACCTTGGCGCCGGCGATCTTTAGCTGCTGGGCTTCCTTCGGCGAGAGCGCGCAGATGTTGGGCAGCAGCGCGACGTTGTAGCGCGCGATCTGACCGAGGTCCCGGAGCGCGAGCACGCGAGCGGTGATGCCCGCCTCGGTGAACGCCGCCACGACCTTGCGTAGGGTGGTGAAGTGGTCTGCGCAGAAGTCTCTCGCTCGCGGGGAGTAGAGCACCGCGACCGACGCGAGCGGCGTGGAGCCGCCGAACCAGCCCTGATGTTTGGCGAACCAGCCAAAGAGCTTGCGTCGCCAGCGCCTGGAGACCGTCGTGTCGTTCATCTCCGGGGCCTTGGTCTCCCAGAACGATGCCCCCTGCGCCAGGTGCAGCGCGGCGTTTATCCTCGATCCCTTGGCGTCGTGAGCGTAGGAGAGCACCCACGTCGGCTTGTCATCGTCGAGACCGCGGTAGATGCCTAAGGTGGAGAAGATGGCCACCCGATCGGCCCGCGAGAAGGGTGTCGTATCAAACTGCTTGCGAGAATACTCATGAGCGAAGGCGTCGACCTCGTCTGTGAAGAGGCCGATGTCGAGGCCGGTCTTCGTTGTCGCGCCGTCGATGTAGGTCGGGTACTCCTCGACCACGACCTGCGCTTCGGAGTCGATCTCGCGGAGCGCCTCCCGGAGCTCACGGAAGAACTCGCGTAGGACCTGGTGGCGCCACCAGATGAAGCGTTGGTAGGCCTTGTCGCCACGGTCGATGGTCTTCGGCAGCTCTATCCCTGTGGCCTTCTTGAAGGCCGCCCTGGCGTAGCTCGAGCCATCGGTGATGAAGCCCTTGCCGGATTGAAAGTAGGGCACGTCGATGAAGACCGTCTTGACGCCGCGCTTCACCGCTTGCCTCATTCGCTCGATGAAGACCTTCCGCCAGGGTGAGAGGGGCGAGACCCAGAGCGCCTCGTCGCCGCTCTTGTTCCAGAACTCCTTCTCGCCGAACTTGGTCTTGATGAAGGGCTTGCCGCCGAGGGTGGTTTGGGCCCAGGCGCCAGCGAGCTTCAAGAGCGAGCCTCGCTGGCGCTTGGCCTTCTCGCGGCGCAGCTCGAAGCTGGGGAAGTAGTAAGCGGCGCGCAGGCCCTTGGTCTTCGCCGCCGCGGCGGCGCTGGCGATAACCTTATAGTAGGCTTCGGGCTTGTCATAGGCCTTCCAGAGCTCTGTTAGCCCGCTGTCGGCGACCATCAGCGTCGCTTGATCTTTGGCGATCGCCGAGACCTTGCGCTTGATCTCTGCCGCGCTGCTCGGGGGCCAGACGCCGATCGCGGCGATCATCTCCAACGGGGCGTTTGGTTGGAGCCCGCTTCGCAGCTTGGGCCCTACGAGCGTAGTGGTCGCTCCACTGCCTCCGAGCTCGTCGGGGAGCTTGACGTCGGCGCGATTGCGCACCTCGACCACATAAGCGATCTCCTTTTCGCCCTTGGTCCGCTTGCCCCGCACGGCGAGGGTGAGGCCCTTACGCACCTTGCCCTTCAGCGCCTTGGCGACCTGGGGGAGGAGCTCGACGCCGACGGTCTTGTCGCCAACCGTGAGCTCGACATAGAGGTTCTTGTCGCTCTTTTCGATGTACTTCACCGAGCCGCTGACCATCCCCTTGGGCAGCGTGAGCTTGCCGTCGTCGAGCTTCAGTATCAGCAGCTTGGGCGCTGGTGCTGCCTCTTGGGCCTTCTTGACTGTTTTGCCTGCGCCGCCGGTCTTCAGCGGCGGCTTGGGGTTTTTACAGGCGATCGAGCCCAGCAGCGCGAAGGCGGTGAGCAGCGACAGCGGCCAAGGCGAGCGATCGCTCGCGTGCGAGGTCATGGTCATCGCTGCTCCTTCGGCTTGGGTTGGGACTGCAGGTCACCCTCGCCACCCGGGCAGGGCAGATAGCGGCCATAGCCGCCGCCTGGTTGGGCGAGATCTTTTTTGGTCGCCGTGACCTGCCCGACGATCTTTCGCTTGGCGAAGGTGATGTACTCGAGATCGGCGATCCGGCGGTAGAGGAAGACCACCGAGGCGAGGAGGCCCAAGAAGGTCGCCGCGGCGAAGCCAGCGCCATAGTAGGCGAAGCCGAGGTCGAGGGAGAGCAACGTGCAGACGAGGTTGGCGAAGAGAAAGAAGACCGATAGGCCGAGTACGGTGCCGCGCAGATCGAAGTAGAGCAGGATGATGTGGATGAAGAGCATCAAGACCTGCATGAAGGCGCCGACGAGGCCGAAGCGGAACATCGAGGTCTGGCTGTAGGGCAGCTTCACCGCGAGGAGGATGTCGTCGGCGAAGTAGATGAAGAGGAAGGTCACGAGCCCCTGGATCTTGATCAGATCGGTGAAAGAGGCGAGGAGTACGTCGGTCATCGCCCGCTTGGACTTTATGATCGTGCTGTAGGGGCGGCGGAAGAAGATGTTGTCGTAGTAGACCTTGTAGACCTCAGCGAAGTCTGTCTCCGTGCGGGCAAGGAAGATCGCCATCGACGGCGCCATGGCGAAGAAGGCCAGGAACATCGAGCTATCGTATTGGTTGTAGGTGGCGAAGCGCTCGGCGGTGAGGCGACCGTAGGGCGACATCAGGCCGAAGAGGAGCTTATCAACCCAGATGCTGAGGTTATAGGCCAGGCCGATACCGACCAGCTGGGGGTAGGCCTTGATATAGCGCAAAAAGCCCCAATCCTGCCGCGTGGGCACGCCAAACTCGCGGACGACCTTGATCGAGAGCAACGCGAGGATGCAGAACTGTCCAAGGTTGAAGCCGTTGAGGTAGCCCAAGAGTCCATGGGTGCGACCCCAGAGCAGGCCGCCAACGATGCTGACCACCGCGCCGACGAGGAAGGAGAAGACGATAGCGAGGTAGTCGCGGGAGGCCGAGAGGAAGATCATCACCTGCCAGACCAGGCTGATCATGAAGAAGCCGACGGCCGCCGAGACCTTGAAGGCCGTGGGTAAGGGCGCGCCCCAGAGCGCCGCGATGGCGATCGGCCCCTGGGTGATCATCGTCACCAAGACCACGGGGATGAAGGCTTCGGCTAGCACCTCTCGCTCGCCCTGGTAGAGCCGATCCGAGAGGTAGCGCGTGATCAGCATCTGCCAGAAGCCGGTACCGACCAGCGAGGCGGCATACATATAGACCACCGTCGAGGCGAAGGTCTGCCGCTCTTGGAAGCCGAGGAAAGAGACCGAGAAGAGGCCGAGGCCGGCCAGCGAGAGCACAGACATCAGCCAGGGGCCGGAGCTGATCACGGTCGAGTAGAGGTAGCCCTTCACCATCGAGGTGAAGGTGTCCTCGGCGAGGATACGTCTGAGTTCGAATCCGATTCCCGCCATGAGTAGGCTAGCTCGCCTTCTGCTGCTGCGAGTGGTTTGGCGACGTCGCTCGCGAGCCGATATGCATCTGATGCTTGCCGCTGTCGACCAGCTCGATCCAACGCTCGTAGATGTCCTGGTAGCGCTTGATCACCATATCTTGGCGGTAGGACGCCTCGATCCGCTTGAAGCCGTTCTGGATCATCTCTTGGCGCAGCGGCTCGTCGTTGAGCAGCTTGGCCAAAGCCTCGCCGGTCTCGCGGGGCTGACCGATGTTGGTGATGATCCCGCTCTTGCCGAGGGCTTGGTCGGCCTCCCCGTAGCCGTAGAGCAGCTCTTCGCAGCTGCCGACGTTGGTGGAGACCGTGGGCACGCCGACGCAGGCGGCCTCGAGGATCGTCAGCGGCTGACCTTCGGAGACGGACGTCAAGACGAAGATGTCGAGCATGGGGTAGTACTTGCGCACGTCGACTCGCCCGTAGAACGTGATCTGATCCTGCATCCCGAGCATCTGCACCAGCGCTTCGCACTCTTTGAAGTACTGCTTGTCTTCATCGGTGGGGCCGAGGATCAGAAACTCGATCTTCTTGTCTGGGCAGAGGTCTGCGCAGATCTTGCAGCCCTTGATGAAGCATTTGACGTCTTTGATCGGGACCACGCGGCCGACGAAGCCAACCCGTCGGATGCCGTCGTTGGGCGGCGGCACGTCTCTCAGTGGGCCGAAGAGGTCCATCTTTACGCCGTTTGGGATGATCTCCAGCTTCTCTCGGTCGCAGCCGAACTCCACCTGGAGCTCGAGATTGCCGCCATAGAGCGTGTAGACATCGTCGCAGAACTCGTAGCAGAGCTTGCCCATCACTAGGAAGTTGTCGACCCACATCGCCTTCAGCTTCCCCGGAGAGGTCTTGACCGTGATCACCTTCTCGGGCTCGCTGTAGATCCAGTCGGCACGGTTGATCTCGAGCTTGCGCTCCTTGACGTAGATGCCGTGCTCGGTGAGCAGCAGCGGCCTGTGGGTGCGCAGCTTGGCGAGCAGCCCGGCGATCCCGGCGTAGCCCGTCGAGACCAGGTGATAGACCTTGGCCGGCGGGGTCTCGGCGCTGAGGATCTGGAAGAAGGGCATGTGGATCGCGCGCCAGGTCCAGAAGAAGTCGATGAACGAGCCGCCCTCGTTGGTGTGCTGGTAGCTCTCGACTAGGTAGTCCCAGGAGGTGCGAGAGATCAGCAGGTCTTCGGTGTTGACCGCGCGCTGCCCCGGGATCGCGTAGGCCTTCATCATCTCGATGAAGGGCGCGAGCTTGCCGTCCATCGTCGCTTCATGGAAGGTGTCGAGGTCCTTCCAGAACTTCTTTTTGCCCCCGAGCCTGGTCCGGTCGGCGTGGACCACCGGGTCGTGGCAGAAGCACTGCATGAAGTTGACGACGTTTGGGGGCAGCTCGTAGCGCGGTTCTTGGACGAGGCTCTTGCTGCCCGCGATGTAGAGGAGCGAGAAGGTCAGGTCCGGCATGCCGGCGATGATCTGGTGCACCCAGCTCGAGACTCCACCCGTGACGAAGGGATAGGTGCCCTCCAGGATCAGGCAGACGTCGGCTTCGGGGATCTTGGAGGCCATATCGCTTCGCTTCTCTCGTTCGCGGCTTCCGTCAGTTTGCGAGCGCCCGCGGGCGGCCTTCGGCCCACATCATCAGCACCTCGGCGACCTCCCGCTCCGGCGAACGCTTCAGCGGCATGTCGAGGATGCTGCGGCAGGTCTCACGCAGCTGCTGGTACTGGCCCGCGCTGAACTGCGCCTTGGCGAGCCCGAGGTTAGCGTCCAGGTTCATGGGATCGGCGGTGAGCACCTGCCGATAGGCTGTGAGCGCTTGCTGTGCCTCTCCTAGACGGTCCAGGCAGTGCGCGGCCTTGAGCAGGATGACCGCGTCTGGATGGGCTTGGAGGTACTCGTAAAAGCCAGAGGAGGCCTTGCGGTAGAGGTGCTGCTGGATCGACTCCTCTTCCATCTCCAAGGTCGCGTACTCATAGTAGACCTCGGCCAAGGTGAGGTGGTTCTCTGGGGATGGAGCGCGCTCGAGCACCTGGGAGGCGGCGCCGATACGCTTGGAGAACTTCTGGTTGATCCCCGCCAGCGCCTCGACGGCGTGGAAGCGGACCTCGAAGACTGTGTTGTTCAAGGACTGAGAGAGCAGCTCTACGGCCTGTTTGTCGCCCATCTCGCGCAGCGCCTCGACGGCGCCGAGGCGCTTGGCCTTGTCGGCGTCCTTCAGCGCGTCGGCGACGGTCTCGACGTCCGCGCTGACATGACCCTTGGCGGCCTCCTCAGCCAGCTGCGCCTCAGCCTGCTGCTTGCGGTACTCCATCGGAGAGAGGAAGCCGTCCTCCAGCTGGAGCGCGGTCTTCGGTGGCCGCAGGATCAGCATCGCGCCCAGCAGCACGCCAAACATCGGCAAGAAGAACACCAGATAAAAGCCCGTGCGCCAGGCGCCGAGGCTCCCTGGGTGGTCGGCAGGCAGCCTCAGCTTGAAGCCCTCTCCGACCAGCAGCGAGGCGAAGACGTGGAGGCCCAGGAGCGCCAACAGAGGCTGGAGAGCCATCTCTGGCTGAGCCATCAAGGAGAGCACGCCGAAGAGCTCGACCAGCAGTGCGAGCAGCAGCGCGCTGAAAGCGAGCAAGCTACGCACCTCGGCCTCCCGAGCCAGCCTTGTTGCTGCCGCTGACATAGCCGTCGATCTCGGCGAGCAGCTTGGCCAGCGGGCTGCCGGCCTCGTTGGCCATCTGCAGCTCGGCGGTGAGGAGATGCTGCATCATCCCGCGGTCCGCGGGGGCCTGGGCGGGAGCGGCCAGATCGTCGAGCTCTCGAACGACCGAGCTGACGCCGACCGGCCCGACCTGCGCTACGTCGCCAAAGAGGCGATCGTCGGCGCCGGAGAGCAGCTTGCTCAGCGCTCCCGCGCCGCCCGCGCTGGCGCCACCGAGGAGGCCGCCCATGCCGCCACCGCCGCCGGCCATCGGCGTGGCCTCGGGGGTCGCGCGGTCGTATATCACCGTCGGCGACTCGATAAAGGCCTGGTCGACCTTGGCCCCACTGGCGACCTCGCCAGCGGCCGCCTGGCCGGTCATCGCCGAGACGACGCCGGGCGTCATGGTGGCGCGCTGCGCGCGCAGGATCTCGCGTTTGTTCTTCTGACGCTGGAGCTCGGCTGGGTTGTCTTTGTACTCGGACGCCGTACCGAGGACGTTGGCTGCCCAGTCTGTGACCACGGTGAAGAGGCGCACGGTCGCGGGGTTGTAACGCAAGAACTCGAGCTGCTCGACCACGAGCACGGCCTGGATGTCGCCGCCAGCGCCCTCGGTCAGGGGGCCGGCGAGGAAGATGTCTTTGCGCTGGATGTTCCGCGAGAGCAGATCGTGGAGCGTGATCACCTTGCGCTTGGTGATCAGCTCGTCCCAGAGCGACTCCTCGAGGGCGAGCTGCGGTCCGCTCGCCTTACGGCCGTCGCGGCTGTGCAGCTCCAACAGGTGCTTGTTGAGCCGATAGACGCTGACACGGCCAGCCTTCAGGACCTCCTGGACCAGCTCCGTGAGGGCGGTGAAGATGCCGTCGACGTCGAGGGTGTTGAGCTTCTTGGCGTATTTGTAGAGCATCGGCAGCGTGTCAGTCGCGCCGACGACGCGGTTGGCCAGCTCGACGTTGACATCGCGCAGCTCCTCTTCGCCGGCCCGCAGCTGCTCGTTGTCCCGGCGCAGCATGTCGTTTTCCTCCTCATACTTGACGAGGCGGTTTCGATGACGCTGCACCAGGATGCCGACGATCACACCGACGACGATGAAGAGCACGGCGGGCTTGGCGTACTGCCAGCTCACCAGATCGCGGGTGCTGATCACGTTGATCTTCGAGGTCAACAGCAGGTAGTAGGTGATCGCCCCGAGCACGGCGGAGAAGATGCCGGCGCGGAAGCCATAGCGCGCCGCCATCAGTAGGATCACGGCGAAGATCGGGTTGGGTGAGATACCGAAGAAACCTGGCTGCGCTGGCATCACGCCGAGGTTGATCACGGAGAGCACGCCGAGTAGCAGCAGGACCTCGCCGATGTAGGCGTGGACCTTGATCTGCTTTTTCCAGAAGCTCTCCTTATGCCCGTCGACGTACTGCACAGGGGCGGTGGTGTCGGTGCCGGCGGGCTCGATCGCCTCGCTACTCACTAGAAGTCCTCCGCGCGTTGCTGTAGATCGAGGAGCCAATCCCGGTAGCGTTCTTCTTGAGCGCGCTCGAGGGCCGCGCGACGCTTGGCGTCACGACGTGTCTGCTCGAGCTTGGCGAGCTGAGCGAGGGACTGGGGGTCGTTCTTCTTCAAGGCCAAGATCGCCTTCAGCTCGGCGCGCGCCTCGTCGTATTTCTCGCTGTCGATGTAGGAGGTGGCGAGCTCTCGGCGGACCTCGAGGTTTTTGGGGTAGTCGCGCTGCAGCGCCTTCAGCTCGGCGAGCCGCTTGGACTCCAGCTTCAGATCCCCGTAGAGGTGCATCCGGGCGATGCGATAGCGCATCAGCTTGTCTTTGCTCGGCGCCGGCTTGCGCTTGAGCAGCCAGTCGTATTGGGTGAGAGCCAGGCGCGGCTTCTTCATCATCTCGTAGATCCCCGCGACATCCTCGCGGAGGGGGGCGTCGTCAGGGTTCTTCTTCAGCAGCCACGCCAGGTGCGGCAGCGCCTCTTTCGGGCGCTTCGCCGCCAGCAGCGCTTCGGCGAGGCGGCGGCGATAGGTCGAGTTGCTCGGCTCGAGGTCGAGCAGACGCTTGGCGATGGGCAGCGCGATCGCGTGTTTTCCGAGGTTGGAGGCGATGCGGCAGACGTTGTTCATATAGGCGCGGTCTTTGGGGTGCTTCTTCAGCAGCCCTTGCCAGATGGCGAGCGCCTTCTGCATCGCGTCTTTGGCCTCGTAGAGCTTGGCCATCTTCTCCTGCGTCTGGCGGATCTCGTCGGCTGGGCCCCCCTGGCCGAGGGCGACCTGACCGCTGAGGAGCAGGGCGCAGACGATTCCCACGCGTTGAGCACCCCTACACATTCGGGACCGAGCCTCGCATCGTTGTCATCACTTCTTCGCTTTGCTTGGCGCGAGGCCGTAGTTCTTCAGCTTGCGCGTCTTCATCCCAGCTTCGTTATCCGATGACTCACCACGGCGCCGCGAACCGAGCAGCCGCTTGACGTTCTTGTAGGCTTCGATGGAGTCATCGAGGAGGTCGAGCGCCTCGCCGAGCTTGGCGATCTTGCGCCAGGCGCCGATGTCGTTGCGGTTTCGCTTGACCATTCGCTTGTAGACGGCGAGGGCTCGCTTGTCTTGGCCGGCGTTTTCGTAGGCCGTGGCGAGCTGTCTTTGCAGCGTCGCATCGCGGGGGCGGCTCCGCGCAATATACTCGAGGTGAGGTAGGGCCTTCTTCTCGAGCTTGTTGAAGCTGTAGAGCTGTGCCAGCCGGCGCCGCAGGGTGAGGTCTTTGGGCTTGTTGCGCACCAGCACCTCATAGTGCTTGATCGCCTCCTTCTCGCGGGTCGAGTCGGCGAGGAAGTCGGCGACCTGCTTGCGCAGCTTGTCGTTCTTGGGCCTGATGGCGAGGAGGCGCGCGTAGATCTCCGTCGCCTCTTTGTCTTTGTCCTGCCAAGAGTAGAGCTCGGCGAGCCGGCGCAGCAGCTTGGCGCTCTTCGGCGCGCCCTTGAGCAGGATCTGCAGCTGCTCGATCGCCTCGAGCGGCTGGTTGTTCCAAGAGTAGAGGTCGACGAGCACCAGGCGCGTCGCGCGATCGCCGGGGTCCTTCTTCAGCACGTCGAGGTAGACCCTGAGCTGCTTCTTGGCCAGCCCCAAGGTGCCGTAGAGGTCGGCGAGATCCTTGCGCAGCTTGGCGTCGTGGGGGCGCGCCTCGAGCCAGCGCTTGTAGAGCGCGATCAGCTCCTTATGCCGCTTGTGGCTCTCGAGGAGGTCGACGAGCTCGGCGCGGTACTTGGCGTCGTCGGGGCGCAGCCTCAGCAGCCGCTTGTAGGTCTCGATCGCCTTGTCGATCCACTTGGCGCGCTTGTAGAGCGAGGCCAGCTCCTCGAGCAGCTTGACAGGGGCAGAGGCGTCTTTGGCCATCGCCTTGAGGAGGCCGATCGCCTGGTGTGTCTTGCCGTCCTCGAGGATCATCTGCAGGAGCTCCTGGCGCTCCTTGGTCGCCTTCTTCGGCTCCGCGGCGACGACCCGAGTCAGCGCCTTGATCAGCTTCTCGCGGTTCTCGTACCAGCGGTAGAAGGTCGCCAGCTCGCGATGGAGGGTGGCGTCTTTTGGCAGCAGCTCGCCGAGCACCTCCATGTGGCGTAGCGTGTTCTTGATGTCGTTGACGCTGCGGTAGAGGTCGACCATCTCGCGACGGAAGCGGATGTCTTTGGGGTGGAGCTTCACCACCTCTTCGAATCGCGCGATGGCCGGCATGGGTTGCCCCATGGAGAGTCGCAGGTGCGCCAGACGGAGCCTGATGCGGTGATTCTTCGGCTCCCTGTCGGCGGTCTTGTCGTAGATCTTCAGCGCCTGCACCAGCCGCCCGTCTACCTCGTGATAGCGGCCGAGCATCTCCTCGGTGGGGAAGGCCAGGACTATCGCTGCCCCCGTGACACCGAAGAAGAGCGTGACGCCGAGAAGATGCGCTAAGGCTCTCACTTCCTGATCCTCTCGACCGTGATCGCGATCTTTTCACCGTTGATCTTGCCACGCCAGTTGAGTGTGCCCGCGCCGTCGGTGAAGACCTTCGCTTTCACCGTCTTGCCCTTCCCATTCGTCGCCACCACGCTGTAGTCGCTCGCAGGGGTCAGGCGAGCGAAGGTCAGCCATTTGGTGCCATAGCCCTGGACGCGCAGAGTCGCCTTGTCGCGCTGCAGCTGCAGGTCCTCGATATAGGAGCTCGAGCTGACCACATAAGGCTTCGTGGGTGCGGCGTTGGTTAGCACGATGGTGTGCTCATGGCTCGCGTCGAGGTGGACGTAGAGCGCCTTCAGTCGCGGGTCGCGGCGATAGCCGATCACGCCTTTGCTGGCGTCGAGATCGACGTGCTTGTCATGCCGATCGAAGCGGATCGTCCGCAAGTAGCCGCTGTTGTAGACCTTCCAGATCGGGGGCGCACCGAGGGAGGGCGAGACCTTGACCGTGGTCTTGGGCTTCTTCGCCCCCTGCTTGGCGTCCTTGGCTGCCGCGGGGCTCGGCAGCGGCGCCGCGGGGGGGAGCGCAGGAGCGCCAACGCGCTCGATCCGCAGGTCTGCGAAGTCGCGGACGATGTCGATATACTGGCTGACGAAGATCGGCGCAGGGCGTTGACGCTCGACCCAGCCGAGGATGTCGCGCATCGCCTTCAGCGCCGCAGGCTTCTCGACGACGTAGAAATGGTAGTAGACGTTGATCGGGTAGATCCGCCGCGGGTAGCCCGTCCGCTGCATGGTCTGGATCAGGTTCGCCCAGCGGTGGTAGGGCGGCTGCCACTCCTCGGTGAGGATGTAGTCGTTGGGGCCGCTGGTGAAGTATTGGGTGTGCTTGCCGACCCTGTGTATCGGCGGCGCGAGGTGGAGGTAAGACGGAAACTGCCCATCCATGATCGGGTCGCCGCCGTTGAGGTTGTAGATGCCCCGCTTGTAGGTGATCGCCAGCTGATCCTCGGCGGGGTTGCACCAGCCGGTCCAGAGCATCACTCGGGTGACCTTCCCCGCTGGGGCGATGTAGCGGTTGATGAAGTCGCTCGCGTAGCCGATCTCCTTTTGGGCCTTCATCTTGTAGCCCTTGACCTCGTAGGAGAGGGTCGCCTTCTTTCGGGCGCGCCAGTCCATCGGGTGAGCGAAGCCGTGCGTCGCGATCTCGACGTTGTCGAGCTTGGCGATCTTCTGCGCAACCTCGATGCGATAGCGATCACCCTTGGCCTTGGGATCGATGCCCGCGACGACGAAGGAGACGGTGCAGGGCAGGTCGAAGGCCTCGAGCACCTGGGTCCGGGTGAAGTCGGCGCACATCGACTTACGGTTGACCTCGGTGATCGACGGTAGGCCGTCGCCGTCGATGTGGCTGTAGTAGATGCGGGAGCCGTTGATCGTGGTGAAGTCGGGCTTGGGCATGTCGCGGTCGACCGCGAAGGCCTTGGCGAAGAAGGTGAAGGGGTTGAGGCGCCACTGCATCACATAGTGGCGACCGAACTGCTGCTCGTTGAGCACATAGCCGGGGGAGACGTAGCCTCCTCGGTCGGTGACAACCACGACATGTGAGGACCCAAGCTCCATGTCCTTGCGAGTGAGCTCGAGGTAGGTGGTCGAGCGCTCCGGGACCAGGGGTATGATCTGCTCGTAGTATTCGAGGGCCTTGGGGAGCTTCCGCTCGAACTCGACCACGGCGCTGTCTTTGCCAACCACGGCGATGCGCTGCGGATCGTCGGTGAAGTTGCCCTTGTACTCGAGGCCCATCGCGTGGAAGGTCGCGGCGATCTCGGAGAAGGGCGTCAGCGAGCCCTTGGTGTCGGAGCGGGCCCGCAGGCCGTTGAGCACGACGATCTTGCGCCCGGCCTTCGCCTGGCGCCGGAGCCATCGAAGATAGGTCGTGGGGTGGGCGATCTTGTCTTTGTCGTACCAGGCGATCACGCCGCGGAAGCGACGCATCTGATCGTCGCTGGGGAGCGGCTCGTTGATGTCGTGGAGCTCGACGAGCAGCCCCAGGTGGTTGAGGATCAGCTCGGCCTTGAGGTGCACGTGGTTCCACTCAGAGGGCGTCACACCCTCATCGCCACCATCGAGGCTGTTGTAGAGCCCCAGCACCCAGCGCTTGTGTTCGAACGGGAGCTTCCGCTTGCCCACCGCGGGATCCAACGCCCGCAGCTTCGTGCCGCTGGTGGTGAGCTCGAGCCGCAGCTTCTGCTGCTGGGCCTTCGCCTCAGCGGTCTTCTGCCGGCTCGAGTTCGCGCCAATGAGAAGGTAATAGACCGCGTAGCCCAGGCCCAAGACGGCCAGCACTTGAACGATCCTGCGAAACGATTCGCCCACTGCCACTCCTCATGGGTGTCGACCACACCGACCTCGTATGCGCGTAACACTTGAGCGTTTGGCCAGCGCATTTATTACCACGGATCGGCCGGCGAGACAGCTACAACGGGAGCGATCGGGCCAGCTCCCGCTGGGCACAGCTCATCAGGGCGAGCGCGGCTATGTCGCCGAATAAGGAAATGAAATCAGCGGTGTCCTCGTCGAAGGCCCCTGGCCGCCCCAGAAGCATGATCGCGCCAAGCGTGCTGGCTCCGGAGCGCAGCGGCAGGAGCAACCTGGCGTCGCGAGCTCCGCTGTTGTCGCGTCCCAGCCGACCGTCTCGAAACGAGTCATCGATGAGCACCAGCTGCTTTGTGTGTAGAGCGAGCTGCACGGTGTCTCTGACGTGCTGCCGCTCCCAGCGCTGGCCGGCGGGGGAGAGCACCAGCTTCCAGTCACCGTTGGGGAGCTGATAGGTGATGAAGCCGCGGGTGAAGTCGACCGCGCGCTCGAGCACGGCCGTGAGCAGGCTGTCAAGCTCATCGAGCGATTCCGCGTCCATACAGCGCTTGCTGACCTGATAGAGCACCTTCAGCTGCTGGCGCTCCCGTTGCAGGCGGAGGTCTTCTGGGCTCACTGAGATACCTCCGCCGGTGTCCAGCGCCGGGAAGGGGCCGCTGTGAGTGTCTTCTTGCGCGAAGTCGTCGCTGGGCTCTTCGCCCGTCGCCCGCTCGGTCTCGCGGCGCTGCTCCGAGGGGCGAGGCCCTCCCATGAGGTCGCCGCGCAGGGGTGGCAGGCTTGGTGGGTCTCCGTCGGTGCTTGAGGCCGCGCTGGGCCAGAGTGAAGGCTGCCGTGCTGCGGGCTCCTTGGCGCGCTGGGGCCAGGGCGTCGTCGGCAGGTCGGCGGGGTTCATCGACAGCGCTGGGACTGGCTCCGGCGTCGGGATCGGCCGCGGCAGCTTCTGAGTCGCGGGCAGGTCCGCAGGGATCTCCACCGGCCGCTCGCCGATCCGCAGCGGCTGGGAGGGCGCCGATGGGGGAGCGTAGCTCGCCAGCTCGGAGCGATGCAGCCGCTCCTCGAGGCTCGGCGGCATGGCGTTGCGATCGATGGGGGCGCTGGTGGAGCGCGTGGTGCTCGCAGACGCGGCCTCCTTGGCGGTCTCTGGAGGGAGCGTCGGGGCCTCCGCGCTGATCTCGCCAAGGGTCAAGGACTCGGGCTCTTGGGGCACCAAGTCGATGATCAAGCGCATCATGAACTGGTCAGAGAAGGCGATGAGGTCGCCCGCCGAGAGCGTGGCGGTGGTGGTCCGCTCGCCGTTGACGAAGGTGCCGTTGGCGCTGCCGAGGTCGCGAAGGGTGATCGCCTCCTCTCCGACGTCGATCTCGGCGTGGAAGCGCGAGACCTGCGGGCTGACGAGCACGATGTGGTTGTTGCTCCGCTGGCGGCCGATCCGGTTGCCGCCGGGCTGCAGCTCGATGCTGAGCTCCGTTGGCCCGCTCGAGACCAGCCGAACGAGCTGGCGCTTGCGCGCGCTGTCCCGCTTGAAAGGCAGCGAGCCAATCTCTGGCATGGTGCCGCAGAGGCCCTCGGCGTCAAGGCCGAGGGCTGGCGGTGAGACCCCGCTGCGGGCGGCGTGGGCGCGGTTGCCACGCCGCCCTGTCGCGGGAGATCTAGCGCCGTGGCGCTTGCTCGAGTCGCTCATCTACACGTCATGGGTGAAGCCGAAGCGCTATCATAGCAGATCGCGCGCCAGCCGCAGCGCGAGCTGGTACACATGGCGGCGTTTGAGCCGTGGTGAGGCGAGGGCGTCGGCGACGCCGCGGGGGCTCTCACCGGCCTGCAGCCGCTCGAGCACGGCCCGCTCTAGAGACGCCGCGCTGGGGGCGGGCTCGTCGCCGCGCCCCGCGATCACGAGGCAGATCTCGCCCCGGGGGGGGCGTTCGGCGAAGGCCATGGCGAGCTCCTTGGCGCTGCCGTGGCGCACCTCCTGATGTCGCTTGGTCATCTCCCGAGCCACGACCAACACCCGCTCGCCCACCCGCGGCGCGAGGTCGTCGAGGGTGCGCAGGAGCCGCTGGGGAGACTCGTAGAGCACGGTCGTGTCGTGATCGGAGGCGATCTGCTCGAGCGCTTTGCGGCGGGCGCTGCCCCTGCGTGGCAGGAACCCGACGAAGCGAAAGCGGGCGGGAGAGAGCGTTGAGAGCAGCAGGGCGTTGATCACAGCGGCGGGGCCTGGGATCGCGTCGATGGGCAAGCCCGCCTCGCGGCAGGCGCGGCTCAGCTCGTGGCCCGGATCGGAGATCGCCGGGGTGCCGGCCTCGGAGATCAGTGCGATCGCCTCCCCTTGCTCGAGGCGCGCCAGCAGGCTCGGGATGCGCCGGGCCTCGTTGCCGTCGAAGAGGCTGACCAGCGGCTTGTCGATGCCCAGCAGCCCGAGCAGCTTCCGCGCGGTTCGCGTGTCCTCGGCGGCGACGCAGTCGACCTCCCGCAGCACCCGCACGGCGCGGAGGGTGATGTCCTCTAGGTTGCCGATGGGCGTGGCCACCAGGTAGAGGCAGCCGCGGGCGATCGGCGGTTGGCGGGGGGGGAAGTCTGGCGGCAGGTCGACGGCCACCGGCTCAGGCCTCCGAGGTGCCGAGGGCTACGTCGACGCTGTCGCCGAGCTCGGCGCGGAGGAAATCGCGCAGCCGATCCATCATTCGCCGTTCGATCTGACGCGCCCGCTCCCGCGTGATGCCGTAGCGGTCGCCGATCTCCTGCAGGGTCAGCGGCTCGTCGGCGACGGTGCGCAGCTCGAAGATCTCGCGGTCGCGGCCCTCGAGGCGCGAGCCGAACTGACGCACCTTCTGTCGCACGAGCTGCGAGAACTGCTGCTCTTCGACCACCGCGTCAGGCCCCGCGCTCTCGGCGGCGACGAAGTCCATCCGGCTCGAGGTGTCGCCGTCGTCAGCCCGCAGCGGCGCGTCGAGGGAGACATCGTTGCCAGAGAGGCGCTCTTGCATCGACCGCACCTCGTGCTCGGGGACGTCGAGGCGCTCGGCGAGCAGCTTCGGCTCGGGATGGTCGACGCCGAGCTGCTGCAGTCGTTCGACCTCCTTGCGGAGGTTGAAGAAGAGCTTGCGCTGGTTTTGGGTGGTGCCGATCTTGACCAGCCGCCAGTTGTTGAGGATGAACTTGAGGATGTAGGCGCGGATCCACCAGGCCGCGTAGGAGGAGAGCTTGACGCCGCGGTAGGGGTCGAACTTCTTCACCGCGTGCATCAGGCCGATGTTGCCCTCTTGCACCAGGTCGAGGACGTTGCGGTAGGCCTTCCGATACTCGTGGGCGATCTTGACCACGAGCCGCAGGTTGGAGGTCACCAGATGCCGGGCTGCGTCGAGGTCGCCGCCCTCCTGGTAGCTCACGGCGAGCTCGTGCTCCTCCTCGCGGCTGAGCAGCGGGTAACGTCGCGCTTCGTTGATGTAGGCCTGCAGCGGATCACGTAGGGCGAGGCTGCCTCCCCGGCTGGGCAGCGGCGCCAGCGCCGTCACCCTGGGCTTCGCGTCGCCCTCGTCATCGTCGCGGACCAACACGAAGTTGGGCTCCGAGGACTCGAGCTCGCCCTCATCATCGGGCTCTGCCCCCGCCAGCTCGGCGTCGTCAGGCTCGCCTGGCTCCTCGTCGAGCTCGGCGGCCTCTGGCTCGTCGACTGGCGCCGGCTCAGCTTCACCTCGCGGCCTGGCATCTTCGTGGTCTACCATGAAGGCCAATCCTTGGTCATGGATCGGGGGCTGTCAATGCGCGGGGGCTACGTGGACGGGGGGGGGCAGGCGGCCTATACTCTGCGTAACAAAGAGGCGACCCGCGGTCGCCGCCATGGCGCTCATGTTCGGCGTCGCGCCAAGCACCCATGTTTCGGTCCGTCGTTTGACCGATCCCCCATCTTGCGGAAGCGAAGCCAGTAGATGGATCAACTCCTCGGCGGCAGCGAGCCGCCCAAAGCTCCGGAGAGCTGGATGAAGCGCTACCTCAAGCCGGTGGCGGTGGTCTGTGCGCTGATCGCGGCGCTGTTTCTGACCATCAGCCGTCGCACCCCAGGGGGGAGCCTCGGCGTCAGCTCGCCGCGGCCCTCCCGCGCCGCACCCCAGCGGGCAGCCAAACACTACGATCTGGCGCTGAAGGTCTTTCGGATCGTCCTCGGTCGCGTCACCGACAGCTACGTCGAGCCTGCCCGGATCAAGCCTCGGGCGATGCTCCTGTCAGCCCTCGACGCGATCGAGAAGCGCGTGGCGGAGGTGTTGATCGAGGAGAGCCCTGACAAAAAGAAGGTCACGGTCAAAGTCGAGGACGTCCAGCGCTCCTTCGACCTGAGCTCGATCGACAGCCCCTGGGCCCTCAGCGCCGTCATCAAGAAGGTGCTGCGCTTCATTCAGCCCCACCTCCACGCCGACACCAAGCCTCAGGACGTCGAGTATGCGGCGATCAACGGTATGCTCGACACCCTCGACCCGCACAGCCTCCTGCTGCGTCCCGAGATCTACGCCGAGATGAAGCTCTCGACACGCGGCCACTTTGGCGGCCTGGGCATCGTGATCAGCATGATCAATGGCGTGCTGACGGTGATGAAGCCGATCAAGGGGACACCCGCCGAGGTGGCGGGCCTCAAGGCCTGCGATCAGATCCTCAAGATCGGCGAAGAGTCGACGGTCAACATGACCCTCTCGCAGGCCGTCAAGCGGCTGCGAGGTGTCCCGGGCAGCAACATCGCGATCACCGTGCTGCGGGGCGGCTGGAAGCGCCCCGAGGTCAAGACCTTGACCCGCGCGATCATCAAGGTCGACAGCGTAAAGTCGCGGATGCTGGCCAAAAAGATCGGCTACATCTCGCTGTCGAGCTTTCAGGGTAACTCGCTCTCGGACATCAAGGCCCAGCTCGAGAAGCTGCATAAGAAGGGCATGCGCGGCCTCGTGCTCGATCTGCGCAACAACCCCGGCGGGCTCCTCGAGCAGGCGATCAAGATCTCCGATCTCTTCATCGACTCCGGGACGCTGCTGACGACGGTCGGCCACGCTGGCAAGCGGCGCGAGGAGAAGCGGGCCCATCGCGAGGGGACGGAGCCGCGCTATCCGATCGCCGTGCTGGTCAACGGCGGCAGCGCCTCGGCCTCCGAGATCGTCGCTGGAGCGCTGAAGAACCTCGATCGCGGCGTGATCATCGGCAAGCGCACCTTCGGCAAGGGCTCGGTGCAGGTGCTCTACAACAATGACGACGGCTCGGCCCTGAAGCTGACCATCGCCCAGTACCTCACGCCGGGGGACGTCTCGATTCAGACGGTGGGCATCACCCCGGATGTGCTCACCGACCCGGTCGTGGTGAGGCCGAAGTACATCCGCCTGCGCCATGGAGACGACGCGCCGCGGGAGAAGGACCTAGCCAAACACCTGACCCATCAGAACGCGGCGCGCAGCAGCAAGCCGCTCCGCCGCGTACGCTATCTTGCGGTGGCGGCGCGCCGTTCGAAAACCCAAAAGAAGAAGGCGCCCCGCAAGAACCTCTGCCTGTTCCGCAACCGCAGCTGCAAGCCGGCGGAGGAGGAGAGGTTCGTGGTCGACTTCCAGATCAAGCTCGCTCGTGACCTGCTGGCGAGCGCCAAGGACTGGCGGGCTTCGCGGATCATCGCCGGCTCCAAGCGGCTCTTCGCGCGGGTCGACGTCGAGGAGGAGCAGCGCATCGCCGAAGCGCTAAAAAAGCTGAACGTCGACTGGACGGAGGCGCCGAAGCAGGCCCGTCTCTCGCTGCCGCCGGGGGCCTCGGCCCCACGGCTCGCGGTCAAGCTCGTCACCGATCCCCCTGGGGGCGTGGTGGCAGCCTGTCGATCGACGACGCTGCGCGTGACCGTGAAGAACGTGGGCGGGACCACAGCCTACCGCCTCCGCGGGATCAGCGAGTCGGTCAACGGCTTGCTCGACAAACGGGAGCTCGTCTTTGGTCGCCTCGAGCCCGGCGACGAGCGCAGCTGGGAGGTCCCGCTGCGCCTACGCGACGCCGCGACTCGCGTCGACGAGGTCGATCTGCGCTTCTTCGACGACAGCAAGACCCGCTACCCGAAGCACCATTTCTCGCTGCGCTCGAAGGGGGTCGACCGCCCGATCTTCGCCTATGGCTATCAGCTGATCGACGACATCAAAGGCAACCGCGATGGCCAGGTGCAGCGGGGCGAGCACGTCCGTCTCTTCGTGCGGGTCAAGAACAGCGGCAAGGGGCCGGCGTTTCGCACGATCGCGAGGCTGAAGAACCTCGCAGGGGTCGGCATCTTCATCCGCAAGGGGCGCTTCGAGCTCGGGCGGTTGGAGCCAGGGGAGAGCAAGACCGCAGCCTTCACCTTCGAGGTGCAGCCGAGCTATCGCAAGCGCACCTTCAAGGTCGAGCTGGCGGTGGTCGACGAGGGGCTGCGGGAATACGTCTCGGAGAAGCTGAGCTTTTCAGTCGCCAAGGGCTCCCTGGCGCCGAAGCCGGCCAAGGGGTGGGTTCGCGTCGACAAGCCGCTCGCCGGTTTCCGCGCTTGGGGTGCAGCCTCCGCGCCGGTGGTCGGTAGCGCGAGGCGAGGCAGCAGCTTCAAGGTGCTGGGGCGAACGGCGGCAGGTTGGTACCGCGTCGCCGCGACGAGCAAGCGACCCGCGTTCCTCTCGCCAAAGGTCGTCACGACCGCGACCGGTCCGGGATCGCGCGGGAGGGGCTTCGAGCTGCGCTGGCAGGTCACCCCGCCGACCATCACGCTGAAGGTGCCAACCTACGCCACGACCAAGAAGACCTTGCGGATCCACGGATCGGCCCACGACGAGACGAAGCTTCAAGACCTCTACATCTTCGTTCGCAACCCCAAGACCAAGATCTCGGAGCGGAAGATCTTCTATCGCTCGAACAGAAAATCGAAGAGCCCCAAGCAGATCGACTTCAACGTCGACGTCCCGCTATGGCCCGGCGCCAACTACGTCACCGTCTTCGCGCGGGAGAGCAACGACACTCAGAGCCGGGAGACGGTGGTCATCTTCCGCAAGCGCCACAGGTCGACAGTCGTTGAGGTCAAGTCCGCCGCCAAGCCCACACGCTGAGTCCCGATCCCTTCGACACGACTGACAATTCTCCGACTGGCGGTTCGCCGTCGACTGCACGTATAATCACCCCACCCCAAGGGCGGTGGGCCATTCTAGGTCCGCTGGAGCCGTGCGGAGGAGAGAGGTCGATGGCTTCGGGCCAGGGCTCGACCACGCTGACAGTGCTGCTGATCGACGAGGATCCCGCGGCTTCGCGGGTGGTGCGTGCAGCGCTCGTCCCTCCTCGTTTTACGACCGCCGTCGCCACCCGGCCGCTCGACGGGCTACGCCTGGCCGCACGTCAGAAGCCTCAGCTGGTGCTGATGGAGCTTCGCCATAGCCAGGGCAGCGGTCTGGAGCTGGCGCGTAAGCTGATGGTGGCGCCGGAGACCCGCGGCTCGGCGGTGATCGTCTTCACCATGGAGCGATCCATCTCGGCTCGCCTCGAGGCCTTGCAGGCCGGCGCCGCTGGCTTCATCGCCAAGCCGATCGACGGCCCGCGTCTCGCACAGCGGATGGGCGAGATCGTCGACGTACTCTACCAGCACGGGCTACCCCACGATGTCTCTCAGATGCCGGGGGCTGGCGAGCTGCTGGCACAGCTTCGTGGCGTGGAGCAGAGCGGCAAGGCCGCGACGATCGAGGCCATCGCGGCTGGCAGCAACGCGCGGATCTCGATGGCGGGTGGTCAGCTGCTCGATCTGCAGCTCGACGGGCGCCGCGGTGAGCCGGCGCTCGAGGCGCTCGCTCGCCGCGGCGACTGGCAGGTCGCTGTGGTGGGGCGAGGTGGGGTAGCGCAGCGCCCTTCGCTTTCTCCGTTGGCGCGGCCCATGCCAGCGCCGCCCACGCCAGCACCGCTGCCGAGCAACCCTGTCTTCGACGATCTCAACGAGCTCGATCTCAACGAGCTCGACGTCTCAAACGAAGAGGCGACGATGATCGAGCGTGGCGGCGGAGTACAAGAGGTGCTCGAGACAAGAGAGGTACCCACGGGCTCGGAGCCCTGGGTCGCTGACTCGGCTCCAAGCGCGCCGGTCTCCTCGCCGCAGCCCGCCGCGGCGTTCGACATGATTCCGCTCGATGAAGATGATGACGATGAGCGGACACAGGCAGCGGGAGCGCCGGTCTTCGTCTCTTCGCCAAGCTCCGCCTCTCCGCCGCGTGCCTTCGCCCCTCCAACCGCTGCCCCAAAGAGCGCGCCGGCGTTGGATGACGACGACCTCGTAGGCTTCGAAGAGGACGAGCCTACCCGAGAGGCGGCCGCGCGCTTTCGCCCGATCGTCGATGATGACGAGCCTGCGCGAGAGGTCGTGGTCCCCGTGGCGCAGCTTGGCCCGGATGGCCTCCCCATCGCAGCCGAGGCAGCTACCCCGTCGGGGATCGCTTCAACACCAGAGACACGGCGAGCCTGGCTCGAGGCGATGGGCAACCCGCCGCTACTGCTCGTGATCCCAGACCACATGGCGCGACCGGTCTTCGAGGCTACGGCACGCCAGCAGGGCTTTGCACCTCTCGTCGCGACGACCGGCGTAGAGGCCTTCCAGGCCATCGTCGAGCGACGACCGGCGGCGGTGATCTGTGACGCCGCGCTACCTGACGCTGAGGGCAAGGCGCTGCTGGCAGGGATCCGCTGCGACTTTCGGGTGCGGGAGACGCCCTTCATCATCGTCGACGTGGCGAGGATGACGGCGGTGCTCAACCAGAGCGGGGCGGGGGCGGTGAAGCCAATGTTTGACGGGCTCGCCATGGCGCTGACCCCGCGCTGCGAGCTCTTCGATGGTCTCACGGCGGAGCGCCCAGAGCTCAGTGGGTGGGTCGAGCCCGTAGGTACCGTGCAGCTCCTGGAAACGCTCGGCGCCGCCAAGGTCTCAGGGAGGCTCTCGCTGCGCGTCGGGGACACCCGCAGCGCCGAGGTGATCTTTGGCCGAGGTGAGGTCTGCGGGGTGACGGTCAACGCCCCTCAGCTCTCGGTGGGCCCTTTGGCGATGCTCCAGTTGATCGGCTTCGAGTGGCAGGAGTTTGCCTTCGTGTGCGAGAACGCGGACGCTGGGCGGGTTCCCCTCGGCGATCTCTCCTCGCTCGTCAGAACGGCCTGCGATCAGAACAACGCGCTGCTGGCGCGGCTTCACGCCGAGGGGCTGACGATGCCCGAGGTGCTGATCGATCGCGGCTGCCTCGATGGCTACCTGATGGAGCAGCCGCCGCAGCGCTATGAGCTTCTCATCCAGCTGGTGGAGGGTAAGCCCGGCCGCGAGCTCGCCGAAGCCCATGTCGCCGCGGACGTCTCGCTGAAGTCCGTGCTCTTCGAGCTGCGCCGCAAGGCCGTGATTCGGCCTCAATCGCTCCGGCCGACCCGGGGGGAGGAGATCCAGTGGTCGGTCTTCGAGCCGAAGGTCGTGA
>PDWJ01001502.1_pt1 | contig 41977 bp, 44 predicted proteins | sample 1430881 | NCBI WGS metagenome assembly PDWJ01 (sample SAMN01162460, study PRJNA174530) | Oral metagenome, whole genome shotgun sequencing project. | biome: Marine environment; feature: Marine mammal; material: Swab sample of the gingival sulcus; isolation source: swab sample of gingival sulcus...
TTAAATTACATTAATATCGGTTGGGAAAAATACGGTAATATCTACCAATCTAATACTAAGAAAGTGAATATTAGTTATTCTTGGGGTGGAGGTTTAGGTGCTTTATTACCGAGAACAAATGCTACCTTAATGGGCAACGAAAGAAGTGATCGTTTTCATTTAGCTGGTTTTGGTACAGATGCTAGAGCGAGTATCAATGCGGTTTTATGGAAGCATTTATTAATAAGATTGGAAGGAAAAGTAGGTTATATTAATATGCCTGATATTAAGACAACGCTTAATAATCAACCTGATAAAGCATCGCAAGATTTCAGTTTTGCACAAATAATGCTGGGGGTGGGGTATACTTTTAATATGAGTAAGAAAAAATAAAATATTGCGAAAGCAACTGCTGTAATATGAGCGAAGAAGTTAAAAAATTTAAAATAACCATTGATGGGCAGACTACCGAAGTCTTACCGGGAACCACTATTTTGGAGGCGGCAAGACAAATCGGAGGGAAATCTGTTCCACCTGCAATGTGTTATTATAGCAAACTGGAAACCAGTGGAGGTAGATGTAGAACTTGCTTGGTAGAAGTTACCCAAGGTTCGGAGGCAGATACAAGACCAATGCCAAAACTAATGGCAAGTTGTAGAACCAACGTAATGGACGGAATGATTGTAGAAAACTTACATTCCGAAAGAACACAAAAAGCAAGAAAAGCGGTGACTGAGTTTCTATTGGTAAATCACCCTTTAGACTGTCCTGTTTGCGACCAAGCGGGAGAATGTCATTTGCAAGATTTGGGCTATGAGCACGGTGTAGATACGACTAGAAGTGAGTTTGAAAGAAGAACTTACGAAGCAGATGATATTGGTCCTCACATCAAATTGAATATGAACCGTTGTATTCTTTGTGCAAGATGTGTTTTAACGGCTAATCAATTGACCGAAAAAAGAGAACACGGAATTTTGTTCCGAGGAGACCACGCTGAGATTTCAACTTATTTGAATAAAGCCTTAGATAATGATTTCATTGGTAATGTCATTGATGTTTGTCCAGTGGGAGCATTAACGGATAGAACGGCAAGGTTTGCGAGTAGAGTTTGGTTTACCAAGCCAATGAATGCCTCTTGTAATTGTAAGAAATGTGCAGGAAAGGCAGTTGTTTGGATGAAAGGAGACGAGATTATTCGTGTAACGGGAAGAAAAGATAAATACGGAGAAGTAGAGGATTGGATTTGTGATGAATGTAGATTTGAAAAGAAGAACCTTTCGGATTGGAATATCGAAGGTCCTCGACAAATTGATAGACATTCGGTGATTTCGTTGAACCATTATCAACAACCCAAAACACCTTGTCAGTCAGTTGAAAATAAGAAAACTCCACAAATCACTAAAAAAGATAACGCATAATGGATTTAATTACTTTTAAAATCATATTAGTAGTCTCATTATTTGGCTTATCATTGGCTGTGGCGGCTTATTCAACTTGGGGAGAAAGAAAAGTGGCTGCTGCTTTACAAGACAGAATAGGACCAAACAGAGCAGGACCTTGGGGACTTTTACAACCTCTTGCCGATGGAGGAAAGTTTTTCTTTAAGGAAGATTTCACCCCAACGGGAGCAGATAAATTCCTGTTTATTTTAGGCCCTTCTATTACGATGTTTATCTCCTTGATTACGGGTGCTGTCATTCCTTGGGGATCAAGCCTCAATATTGATGGAACTTCTTACGCTTTACAAGTTGCAAATATTGATATTGGTGTTTTATTCTTGGTAGGAATGGTTTCTATTGGAGTGTATGGAATGATGATTGGAGGTTGGGCTTCCAATAACAAATACTCTTTAATCGGTGCTATTCGTGCATCTTCGCAGATGATTTCGTATGAATTGGCAATGGGATTATCTTTATTGGCAATTATTATGATGTCTGGAAGTTTAGATTTGAACGAAATTACCAGTCAGCAGAGTTCAGGGAAGTTATGGGGATTATTTGAAATGGATGGAATGAATTGGAATATTTTTTATCAGCCGTTGGCATTTTTAATATTCTTCATTTCGGCATTAGCAGAAACCAATCGCCACCCTTTCGATTTACCTGAATGTGAATCTGAATTGGTTACAGGTTATTCTACCGAATATTCATCGATGAAATTAGGATTATATCTTTTTGGTGAGTATGTGAATATGTTTATTTCCAATGCGTTAATTGTTACTTTATTTTTAGGAGGTTATAATTTCCCCGGAATGAATGCACTCAGCGAATATTGCGTCGGAGAATATGGCGTAGCAACAGCAGAGAATATTATCGGAGTAATCAGTATATTTGCGTTTTTAACGAAAGTAATTATCGGAATTATCATCTTTATGTGGATTAGATGGACAATTCCAAGATTTAGATATGACCAATTAATGCACTTAGGTTGGAAAAAATTAATTCCAATGGCGTTGATTAACTTAATGATTACAGGAGCAGTGATATTGTTTTTTTATAATTAAGAGATTAGAAATTAGAATTTTAGAAATTAGAGATTGGAGAAATGGGATAAAGCCAACAGCCAATCACTAAAAGCCAATTAAATAAATGAAATTAACCAATAAATCAAAAGTTGTTTCCAATAAGAAGATGACCTTCGCAGAGAAGATTTATCTACCGAGTATCATCAAAGGAATGATGATTACGGGGAAACATGCTCTTCAAGGTTCAAAAGGGAAAGTGTATTCTTATCCCGAAGTACATAAACCTCGTGCCAAGGTGTGGAGAGGAAGGCATGTACTGAAAAGAGATGAGCAAGGTAGAGAACGATGTACTGCGTGTGGACTTTGTGCTGTGGCTTGTCCTGCTGAGGCAATTACTATGACTTCTGCCGAGAGAACAAAAGAGCAAAAAGACCTTTATAGAGAAGAAAAATACGCCGAAACTTACGAAATCAATATGTTGAGATGTATTTTTTGTGGAATGTGTGAAGAGGCTTGTCCGAAATCTGCGATTTACCTAACCGATAGATTGGTAGATGTAGAAGATAGTCGAGGTGGATTCATCTATGGAAAGGATAAATTGGTGGAAGATATGAACAATAGAGTTGATATCACAGACAGACAACAAGAAAGACAAAAAAACACCGTGAAATAATGGAACAGATTTTATTTTTTATCGTGGCTTTTTGTGCAGTAGCAAGTGCCATTTATTTCGTGTTTGCAAAGAATCCTTTGTATTCTATTTTATCATTGATTATTACAATGTTTTCTATCGCAGGATTGTACATTTTACTCAATGCACAATTCTTGGGCATCGTTCAGATTATCGTGTATGCGGGAGCCATTATGGTACTTTTCCTTTATATATTAATGATGCTGAACCTTAACAAAGAAGACGAAAGTAAAAAAAGTAATCTTTTGAAGTTCATTGGAATTATTTCAGGAGGACTTTTAATGATAGGAAGTTTAGGAGTTTTAAAATGCTTGAATACAGATACTGCCTTATCCAATATTGATTTTTCTGCTGGACTAACAAAAAATTTGGGAATGTTGCTTTTCAATGAGTATGTTTTACCTTTTGAATTGGCATCTATCCTTATTCTGGCAGGAATTGTTGGAGCGGTATTAATCGGAAAAAAAGATTTGTAAAATTATGGGAGAAGTAAATACATTTATACAAAATATTCCATTAAACTACTTTGTTATTCTATCGGCATTTTTGTTTTGCCTTGGAGTAATGGGAGTTTTATTGAGGAAAAACGCCATTGTAATTTTGGGTTGTGTAGAATTGATGCTTAATTCTGTCAATTTATTACTAACGGCTTTTTCATCCTATAAAGGAGATGGAAACGGACAAATATTAGTATTTTTCATTATGGTAGTAGCGGCAGCCGAAGTAGCAGTAGGTTTAGCGATTATTGCCATGATGTACAGAAATACAAAATCAGTAGATGTGGGAATTTTTAACAAATTAAGAGGCTAAGAAATGGAGAATTTAGTTTATGCAATTATATTTTTACCACTTGTAGGGTTTCTTATCAATGGACTTTTGGGTAAAAAATCGCCAAAAATCGTGGTAGGAAGTTTAGCAACAGCGGTTGTTTTTTCTGCTTTTATCATAGCGGTAAGTATCTTTTTCAATATGGAAAGTGATGCTCAACCAATGATTGTTCACGCATTTGAATGGTTCAACGTTAATGGTATGCCGATTAATTTCAGTTTCCAAATCGACCAATTATCCATTATGATGGTGATGATTATCACAGGAATTGGAACGCTTATCCACCTTTATTCTATGGGCTATATGAGCCACGATAAGGGATATTATAGATTCTTTTCTTACCTGAATTTATTCGTGTTCAATATGTTACTTTTGGTAATGGGAAGTAATTATTTAATTCTTTTCATCGGTTGGGAAGGAGTAGGACTATGTTCTTACTTACTGATTGGTTTTTGGTACAAAAATTTAGAATACGGAAAGGCAGCGAGAAAAGCCTTTATTATGAATAGAATTGGGGATTTAGGATTGTTAATAGGAATTTTTCTATTGGCATATTACACCAATTCATTAGAATATTTAACGGTAGCGAATAACTCTTCGATGTTCGAGGCGAATGGTTGTATTATTATTTTCATTACGCTTTCTTTATTTATTGGAGCAACGGGAAAATCGGCACAGGTTCCTTTGTATACTTGGTTGCCAGATGCGATGGCAGGACCTACGCCTGTTTCGGCATTAATCCACGCTGCAACGATGGTAACGGCTGGTATTTATCTTATCGTAAGGTCTAATTTCTTATATTCATTAGCACCATTTACTTTGGATATTATTTTGGTTATTGGTTTATTAACGGCTGGTTTAGCGGCGTTCTATGCAATGCGACAAAATGATATTAAAAAGGTATTAGCCTATTCTACGGTTTCGCAATTAGGATTTATGTTTGTGGCATTGGGAGCAGGTGCTTATACGGCAGCAATGTTCCACTTAATGACGCACGCTTTCTTTAAGGCTTTATTATTCTTGGGAGCAGGTTCTGTTATTCACGCAATGAGCGACGAACAAGATATGCGTTTTATGGGAGGACTGAAAAAACATATTCCAATTACCCACTGGACAATGTTGATTGGTACTTTTGCTATTTCGGGAATGCCTTTATTTTCGGGAATGATTTCCAAAGATGAAATTTTAGTTTCTACCTTTGCAAAAAGTCCTATTTATTGGGTAATATTATTTGTAATTGCGGCAATGACGGCAACTTATATGTTCAGAATGTATTATTTAACTTTCCACGGTCAATTTAGAGGAACGGAAGAGCAAAAAAGCCATCTTCACGAAAGCCCTTTGAATATGACTTTACCACTAATGGTTTTAGCAGTGCTTTCTGTGGTGGGAGGATTGATTAATTTACCTCACTTCGTGGGACACGGTCATTTCCAAAGACTACACCATTGGTTAGAGCCATTATATGTTTACGAAATGGAACATGCAGAAGTTAATTTCAATACAGAAATGATTTTATTGGCGATTACGATTTTAATGTTCTTTGCCGTTTGGTTTATTGTGAGAATGGTGTATGTGAAGAAAGGAAAATTAGCCAAAGAAAACTATACTGGTTGGGAAAAATTATCAGCGAACAAACTCTATATTGATGAAATTTATAATGCTTTATTTGTAAAAACGACTGAGTTTTTAGGAAAATTAGGAAAGGCATTTGATGTTAAAATATTAGATAAATTCGTGGATTTTGTAGGAGAAGGAGCCGAAGACAGTGGCGATGTAATGAAGAAAATACAAAACGGAAAAGTGGAGAATTATGTTCTGATAATGTCTTTGGCAGTCGGAATTATATTAATTATTAACCTTATAATCAATTAATAATGTCGTATTATTTATTAACATTATTACTATTACCGTTAATAGGTTCGGTATTGGTTTTTGCTTGGAAAAATGAATCAAGTAAATTCGTAGCATTGGGAATCGCATTTGTGCAAATGTTGGTGAGTTTCGTTATCTTAAAAGATTTAGACTTTAAACCGACAATAGACAGCGTTTTACAACACGAGATTAATTATCCTTGGTCTAATTATATCAAAAGTTCGTTTCATTTCGGAATTGATGGAATGAGTATGCTCATGATTTTATTGACCAATATTTTAGTGCCATTAATTATCCTTTCGTCATTTAATAAGAAAGGAAAATTCAATCATCATTTTTATGCTTTGGTACTAATGATGCAATTTGGACTAATCGGTGTTTTCACTTCATTAGATGGATTGTTATTTTATGTATTTTGGGAAGTAACTTTAATTCCGATTTGGTTTATTGCAGGAATTTGGGGAGATGAAGAAAAAAGGTTCAAATTTACTACTAAGTTCTTTGTTTACACTTTCGTAGGTTCGCTTTTTATGTTAGCAGGACTGATTTATACTTACAATTATTCTGCATCATTTGCATTAACAGATTTGTATAACGCCAACTTAAACTTAACACAACAGACAGTAGTATTTTGGTTTATTTTCTTTGCTTTTGCAGTGAAATTACCTGTGTTTCCGTTTCATACTTGGCAACCAGATACTTATACTTATTCGCCAACGCAAGGGACAATGTTACTTTCGGGGATTATGCTGAAAATGGCAGTTTATGGTGTTTTAAGATATTTATTACCGATTACACCTGGTGCTATTGGTGGCGTTTCAGGAAATATTGTGATTGTTTTAGCGATTATTGGAGTGATTTATGGTGCATTAATCGCCATTGTTCAGAACGATATTAAAAGAATTATCGCTTATTCATCTTTGTCTCACATCGGACTGATTGTCGCTGGTATTTTTGCTTCAGCAATGATGGTGATGAATGGAGATTTTAACATCGAAGGAGGTCAAGGAGCATTGGTGCAAGCCTTTGCCCACGGAATCAATGTCGTAGGATTATTCTACTGTGCAGATATTTTGTTCAATAAATTTGGAACGAGAGATATTCGTCAAATGGGAGGTTTAGCGATTGTAGCTCCAAAGATGGCAGTATTATTCTTGATCGTTTTATTGGGTTCTATGGCAGTTCCTTTAACGAATGGATTTGTAGGTGAATTTATTTTATTAAAGTCTATTTTTGATTTTAATACTACAGCAGCCATTATTGGTGGATTGACCGTGATTTTATGTGCGGCTTATCTTTTAAGAATGTACGGTAAGGCGATGTTTGGAGAAGGCGATGCTGAAAAATTAAGTGGAATGAAAGACCTTTGTTCGGCAGAGTTTACGGTCTTGGCAGTTTTATCGGTTTTTGTGATTGGATGTGGTGTTTTCCCTCAACCGATTATAGAAATGGTGGATAGTTCGTTGAAGTTTATTTACCAATCAATGGTACATTAATATAGATATTTAAAGAAATGAGTAGTTTAATTATAATATTTCTAACGGCAATTGTAGCCTTATTTGCAGGAGTTTTTAAGCAAGGGAAATTTTCAAGGTATATTGGGATTTTAGGTTTAGCCATTGCTTTGTTTGTGAGCTTCCAACCTGAATGTACCTTCTTTGAAAAGTACCAAGCAATGTACCTTTTCGATATTAATGCGTCTTTATTTACCAAAATAACGATTGTGGTTACGATGCTGATTTTCTTTTTGGGAGGATTTGCCTTTTCTAATCATAGAAGCCATCAGTCGGAATTATACGCTTTGATGTTGTTTGCATTGTGTGGTGCAATTACGCTTTTTGGTTTCCAAAATTTAGTTACTTTATTTATTGGGATAGAGATTTTATCGATTCCTTTGTATGTAATGGCGGGAAGCAACAAAAAAGATTTGCGTTCGAATGAAGCCTCACTAAAATACTTCCTAATGGGAGCCTTTGCGACAGGATTTTTATTATTCGGAATTGCGTTGGTGTATGGTGCATCAAGCAGTTTTGATTTGAATACGATTGGTCAGTTTGCCATGACCAATTCCAATGATGCCATGTTGATAATGGGAATGATTTTGATGTTGTGTGCAATGGCATTTAAGGTTTCTTTAGCTCCTTTTCATATGTGGAGTCCAGATGTGTATCAAGGTTCGCCCTCTATTATCACGGCATTTATGGCAAGTGTAGTGAAAATTGCAGGATTTTATGCGTTTTTCAAAATGATGACCATAGGATTTGGTGGTATTCAGTCGGAGTGGTTTAATATTTTAGGTGTTTTCGTGATTATGACGCTTTTATTGGCGAATGTAATGGGATTAGCCCAAACGAATGCGAAGAAAATGTTGGCTTATTCTTCTGTTTCTCACGCTGGATATTTAGGATTGGTATTCTACGGAATGAATAGCCTTTCGGTATATCATTTAGGATTTTATTTATTCGCTTATTCATTGGCGACAGTTGGTGTATTTATGGCATTGATTTGGGTAGAGAAAGTGAAAAAAGACACTTCATTTGCAGCCTTTAAAGGTTTAGGAAAAACAGAACCTTTGTTGGCTGTAGTAGCGAGTATTTCCATGTTATCTATGGCGGGAGTTCCTTTAACGGCAGGATTTATGGGTAAATTTGCCTTATTCTCTCAAGCGATGAATGGAGCCTTATTTTTAGTCTTTATGGCGGTTTTAGGTTCTGCAATTTCGATTGCTTATTATTTAAGACTAATCATGATTATGTTCTTCGTAAAGGAAAGTTCGTTCAATACCTCACAGAAAGTAAGCGTAACTTACCAGATATTAGCAGTAGTGATTATTATAGCTATTCTTACATTAGGCGTTTACCCCGATTTATTTGGAATACAATTTGGGTGGAAGTAAACTTCCTTAAAATAAGATAAAAATAGATAAAACTACGAGTTCATCTCGTAGTTTTTTTGTGATGTAGAATTTATTTCTTTTAAAAAATGCCCAAAATCGTTTTGGTGCTTACAAATTCTTTTAATGCGTGGGTGGAAAGCTCCAATCCATAACCTGAATTTTTAATCCCTCCAAAAGGAAACCTTGGGTCAGATTTCGTGATTTGATTAATCGCCACTGTTCCCGATGCTAAATTCAAGGCAAAATACCTTGCTCTTTCTTTATCTTTCGTCCAAACCGAATTTCCCAAACCAAAAGAAGTAGCGTTGGCAAGTTTTAATAATGCTTCATCATTTTTACCTTTTAAGACCATTCCCAAAGGTCCAAAAAACTCTTCATCTGCCATTGGGTTTCCCATATCAATAGCGATTAAACCTTGCTGAAAGGTGCGTTTTCCTGTTCTTACTAATGGTACAATAACTTCAGCACCATTGTCTAAGGCTTTTTGATACTGATTTTCCAATTCATCGGCTAAGTCTTCCCTTGCCATTTGGCTCATAAAAGTATTTTCGTCCATTGGGTCAGCCGATTTGTATTTTTGGTATTCTTTTTTGAAAATGTCTAAAAATTCATCATATATTTTCTCGTGGATAATAAATCTTTTCGATGAAATACAAGTTTGTCCGTAATTGTGCAATCTTCCTTTTGTGGCTTGTTCAGCCGTTTTTTGGAGATCGGTGTCTTCGCAAACGATAAACGCATCGTTTCCGCCTAATTCTAAAACGACCTTTTTAAAATTTCGTCCTGCCAATTCAGCGATTTTTCTCCCTGCTAATTCACTTCCCGTTAGTGATGCTCCTTGAATAATTGGGTTTTCCATTAATGTTGCAACTTCGGAATGCGATAATTTTTGGTGTTGTACAATCCCTTTTGGAAATTTAGATTTGATAAATAAATCTTCAATCGCATCGCCACTTTTTAGGCAAATAGAGGCGTGTTTGAGTATTACGGTATTTCCTGCTAAAACGGTAGGAACGATGAATCTCAAAGCTTGCCAAAACGGGAAATTCCAAGGCATTACGCCCAAAATAACACCCAAGGCTTGATGATGAATTTCGCTGATGTTAAATTCACTTTCAATCATTTGAGGAGCTAAAACATTATCACAATGAGCATAAAAGTCACAAAGTAAAGCACATTTTTCGATTTCTGCTACCGACTGAGCAATCGGTTTACCCATTTCTTCGGTAATAATTTTTCCGAAATTTTCTTTTTGTGCTAATAAATTTTCGCCCAATTTTTGGATGTACTTTTGTTTTTCTTTAAATGGAATATTCTTCCAATTTTCAAAAGCCGTTTGAGCGTTTTTTAAACTATTTTTCATTTTTTTAGAGATTAGTTTTTGGGGCTTAGTTAGCGCACTAAAACTTTAAACCTTGAACTTTAAACTATATTAAACCTTAAACCTTTGAACTCTCCATTAGCCATTCATTTACTAAACTTCCTGCTAATCTTGCGGTTCTGTTTTGAATATCATAAGTAGGATTGACTTCAGCAACATCTAAGGCGAGGGTTTTCTTTTGTTGGAGAATATAATGGAAAATCTGCATAAAAGTTGCATCTGCAAAAATGCCGTTATACGCCAATGCCGAAACCCCTGGGGCGATAGATATATTGAAAACATCCATACAAATCGTTACATATAAAACCTCTACTTCATCGATGAGTTGGTCAATTTGCTGAATGATATTCGCTTTATTTTCAAAATGCAAATCCTTTGCCAAAATGTATTTCATTTGGTGTTGGTCTGCGTAGTCAAATAAGGCTTTGGTGTTAGAATTTCGCTGAATACCAATGTGTAAGGAATGGATTTTGCTTGTTTCGGCAATTTGATAAAATCCTGTTCCCGAACTAGCGCCTACTTTTACATCTACCTCACGATTATCAAAATGAGCATCAAAATTAATAATACCAATTTTTTGATTCGGAAAAGCTTTTTTTATCCCTGAATAATGGGCAAAAGTAACTTCGTGTCCGCCACCTAAAACAATTGATTTTCCACCTTTTTGAAGGGTCGTTTTTACCCTTTCGGCTAAATCGTTTTGGGTACTTTCTAAATCTTGGTTATCGCAAGTGATGTTACCAAAATCTAACAATCTAAATTCATCAGTGAAAACAGGAAAGTTCGACATATTTTGGCGAATAATATCGGGTGCGTCTTTGGCTCCCATTCGCCCTTTATTTCTACGAACGCCTTCATCTACCGCAAAACCATGCAATACAAAATCCCCCTTTTGAATGCTTGCGTAGTCTGTTGTTATATTTACCCTTTGGAAAATTCGGTGATGTTGTTTTTCTTCTCCGTCAAATCTTCCGTTCCAAATTTTTTCCATTACTCCAAATTAAATTTTCTCTCCGTTGATATACACCGATTTTGTTTTCAAACTTCCTTGTTGATACAATATGTTTTGGAAATTATCGGTTTCAAAACTTACCCAATCGGCTTTTTTATCTTCTGCTAAAACGCCTCTATCTTCCAATCCTAAGGCATATGCCGAACGAAACGAAATTCCTGCCAATACTTCCGCCGAAGAAAGTTTCTGATAAGTAGCCAATATAGACGCTTGAACCAATAAATTCCCCATTGGGGCAGAACCGGGATTCCAATCACTTGCAATGGCTAAAATCCCATTCGCATCTAAAATTTTTCTCGCTGGGGTAAATGGTTCTCCTAATCCTAAACTCGCACCGGGTAAGGCTGTGGCAACCGTATTGGATTGGGCTAAAAATTCAATGTCGTTGTCATCGGTGGCTTCTAAATGGTCGGCAGATTTTGCACCTACCTCCACGGCAATCCTTGAACTCCCTGCGGTAAATTGGTCAGCGTGAACAGTGAGGTTAAATCCCATTGCTTTGGCTTTGAGCAAGAAGTTTTTACTTTCTTCTGGTAAAAATGCCGATTTTTCAATGAAAATATCTACTCGATTGGCTAAATTTTCTTCTTTTACTTTGGGTAAAATTTCCGTTAATATATATTCTAAATATTCCTCTGAACTGCCTTCAAAATCTTTTGGTTTGAGGTGGGCAGATAGGCAAGTCGGGATTAAAGTTGCTTTGGTTTTGGCTTGTGCTTTTTTAATGCACCTTAGCATTTTGAGTTCACTCTCTACGCTTAGTCCGTACCCTGATTTTATTTCAATAGTGGTAATTCCTAAATCGATTAATTGGTTTACTCTCAATAGAATGCCATTGAGTAGTTCTTCTTCGCTTGCATTTCTGGTATGCTGAACGGAACTCCAAATTCCACCGCCACTTTCTGCGATTTCTAAATAGGTTTTTCCGCCATTTCGCATGGCAAAATCATTGGCTCTATTTCCACCAAAACAAATATGCGTATGCGAGTCGGTAAAAGCAGGAAGGGCAACTTGTGTTCCTTCTACTTCTTCAATTTTCGCATTAGGAAATTGATTTTTTAATTCATCAAAATTTCCTACTTGGTGTATTTTGCCATTTTCGGTTACAATTCCACCGTTTTCTATTATTTCTAAATCTTTATCGTCTATTTTTCCCCTCAATGATAATTGAGCAAGGGTAACGATTTGCTGATAAGGTCCTGTTAGTTTCATATTTTGCGAATTTACGAAATTTGATTGACTTTATTGATTCGCGTAGTTACGAATAATAAAAAAATGGAAAGTTTGAAATCCACCATTTTAACTGATGATTTCCTTACCACATTGGTTGCAATAAATAGAACCGTAAGGATTAATGTGTTGACAGTTAGTACAGTGGCTATCTTTCTCTTTTTCAGGTTTGTATTTCGTCATTTCTAACGAAATTAATCCCGTTGGAACAGCGATGATAGCGTAACCAATAACCATCATGATGGATGCCAATATTTTCCCGACTGCTGTTACTGGTGTAATGTCTCCATATCCCACCGTTGAGGTAGTTACAATCGCCCAATAAATACTAACGGGAATGCTTTCAAATCCGTTTTTTCCACCTTCGATTACATACATTAAAGTTCCCGAAATAATCATTATCATCAAAACGAAAAACATAAATACCATTATTCGGTAGTAAGATGCTTTGAGAGAATGTAAAATAATTTGTGATTCTGAAGTAAAACGATTTAATTGTAAAATTCTAAAAATTCTCAGTAATCGTAATGCTCGAATTACCCGAATAGAATCGAATCCTGTGATGAAAAAACCAAGGTAAGCGGGTAAAATGGATAATAAATCAATGATTCCCCAGAACGAAAAGATGTATTTCAACGGCTTAGGAGAAACCAATACTCTTAATATATATTCTATTGTAAAAATTACGGTGAAAGCCCATTCAAAAGTATAAAACAATGAAATATATTTTTCTTCATAGCTAGGAATACTCTCTAATAAAACTACTAATACAGAAGTGATAATTAAGATGAGTAGAATTAAATCAAAATTCTTTCCTGCTCTAGTGGTGGTTCCAAAAATAACAGTATATAGTCGTTTTTTCATACTTACAAAGGTAAGGTATTAAAACAATAGGATAGGAATAATTTTATTTAAACTTGCAGGGTGAAATCATTCTTCGTCAAAGTATGTTAAAAATAAAACGAATAAATTTAATCATTAAAAAAAACAGCATTTTAAAAATGATATTTCACTCTTTTGTCTTGAAACAAAAGAGCCAAAAGTTCAAGACTGCGGAAATTCGGCTAAAAATAAAGTTCAAAATCTAAAATTTCTAAAACTTGCTTAACGCCTATATTTCCGAGGTCTTTTTCCCGAAGTTAGAATTTAGCCATTTTTATTTAAATAAATTAAACTGTTTATTATCAGTTAATTAATCAATTGTTCAATACTGTCAAAAGTATGATTTAGCCCTGATTAAAATTGAATTAATTGCTCTTTTTTATTCAAAAGGAAAAATGTAAAGGTACTTTATAACTTTAAACTTGCTTACACACCCCACCACTGCGTGGCACCCCTCTTTTTAGAGGGGAATTAATAAAGCCACTTCGTTTATTTGGGTGATACAAATTAGTATTTCTTTGTTTAACTTTGCGTTTAAGATGTTTTTGCATTTGACTTATTGATGACTACATTGCTACATTTCCACACTGTTCCACTTCCACATTGTTATTAAGAATAAAAAATAGTATATTTGACCTTAAATTTAATACTAATGTCTGACTTTTTACATCCTGATAAAGAAAATTTTTCCGAAGAAGAACTTTCCCAAGAAGCACAAATACGACCTCAGAGTTTTAATGATTTTGCAGGTCAGCGGAAGACTTTGGATAATTTGGAGGTTTTTGTGGCGGCGGCAAAAAAAAGAGGCAAAGCCCTTGATCATACGCTTTTACACGGTCCACCAGGATTAGGAAAGACTACTTTAGCTCATATTATTGCGAAAGAATTGGGGGTTCATTGTAAAGTGACTTCGGGTCCTGTTTTGGATAAACCTGCGAGTTTAGCAGGGCTTTTGACCAATTTAGAAGAGAATGATGTTTTATTTATTGATGAAATTCATCGTTTGTCGCCCATAGTAGAAGAGTATTTGTATTCGGCGATGGAAGATTTCACGATTGATATTATGATTGAAACAGGTCCTAATGCTCGTTCAGTTCAGATTGGTTTAAATCCTTTTACTCTTGTTGGTGCTACTACAAGAAGTGGAATGCTGACCAAGCCAATGTTGGCAAGGTTTGGTATTCAGTCTCGTTTGGAATATTATACGGTAGAATTATTGGGAATGATTATCGAGCGAAGTGCAGGTGTTTTAGGAATTCCTATTGATGAAGATGCGGCTTTGGAAATTGCAAGGCGGAGTAGGGGAACACCAAGAATTGCTAACGCTCTTTTGCGTAGGGTACGAGATTTTGCCGAGATAAAAGGCAATGGCGAAATAGAAATGGAAATTACAAAATTTGCCTTAGACTCGTTGAATGTAGATGAGTTTGGTCTCGATGATATGGACAATAAAATTATGCGTGTAATGATTGAAAATTTCAAAGGGAAACCTGTTGGAATTTCGGCATTAGCTACTTCCATAGGAGAAAATCCCGAAACTTTAGAGGAAGTCTATGAGCCATTTTTAATTCAGGAAGGTTTTATTATCAGAACGCCAAGAGGTCGTGAGGTAACCGAGAAAGCCTATCAACATTTGAATCTTTCGACTCCCAAAAATTTAGGAGAACTTTTTTAGTGGAAATAAAAAAAGCAATGACACTTATGCCATTGCTTTACATGATGTTGATTTTTTTTATTTTTTCTTCTTATCTTGTTTTTGAGCCCATTTTTTTGCTCTTTTTGCTCTTTTTGCTGCTCCTGGGTGAGAAGACATCAGGCTTCCTTTTCCTCCGTCAGCACTTAAATCAGCTAATTTTTTAAATGCAGATTCTACCGCATGATAGTTGTATCCGTGCTTTACCATAAAATCGAAAGAGTACCTATCCGATTCGCTCTCGTCTGATTTAGAGAACTGTGCATTAGCTAAATTTTCAATAAATTTAGACATATCTGCCTCATCTAAAACTCTTCCTCCTTTGGTATTCGCCGATGCCACATCTTTTGCTGCTGAAAGCATATAGGCTTTTTTGATTTGTTTTTTGGTATGTTTGTTTTTCACATGACCTATTTCATGACCGATAACTGCCAATAGTTCGTCATCATTCATGATGTCCATCAATCCAGCCATTACACGAACACTTCCGTCTGCAGTGGCAAAGGCATTGATATCCACTACACGATAAACTTTGAAATTGAGTTTTAAACCATCTTCGTTAAGGTGATTTTTTACTAATTTTTTTAATCTTTTACCGTAAGTGTCATTTTCAGAAATAGGATTATGTTTGTCCATCCAATCTACAGCTTCTTTGCTTAGTTTCATGACATCTCCATCTGATAATGTAATTGCTTTGGTCGCTTTCGCTGCGGCTTGTACATTACCTTTCTTAAGTATTTTTCCAAATTGAGCATTCGCAAAACTCAACGAAAACACTGCTGATAATAATAATAGCTTTTTCATATTTTGTTGTTTAAGGTTTTAAATGATTAGAAACAAGAATCTACTCCAATATCAAGCATAAAACAGAGTAGATTCTTGATGATGAATATATTATTTCTTCTCAAAAGATTTTACAGAACCATCCATATTAAATTCAATATCATATTTTGCTCTTGTAGTTTCAATGTCCGTTGAGGTCCATTCTCTTGTTTGATTAGGAACCCACAAGCTAAAATAGATAAAGTCTGTTTCTTTTTCGGTAACGCCTTCTAAACTTGCTGCTTTTTCTTTCCAATTATTAAAAACAGTAGCCACCGTAGCAAACTTAATATCTTTCAGAGGAGTAGAATTTGCCTTCATGGCTGCTTTTCCACCACCACCTGAAATTTGAACAGGTTGAGGAGCACTCCATTTCCCATTTTGATATTCGTAATGATCAACATCCTCTCCATTTTCTGGATTGATTAATTCTATTACAATCCTTGGATAATCACCTCCGTAAAAATTCACATTTTGAAATACCCTTACCTCTTTGTCTTTGTACTTTGGCATTGCTTTTAATGCGTCTTCTGCTTTTTGTAATTCTTCTGTACTGGAAAGAAGAGCCACGGGATTAGCAGCATTTTCTACGGCATCAGCCATTGCTTCTGCTCCTTTCACTGCGTCCTTTACTTTGTTACAAGAAATTACCATTGTTGCGATGGCGAATACGCCTAAAATTGCTTTTTTCATAATGTTATAATTTTAAATTGTTTTTATTCTTTCTCTTTTTCTTTCTCTCCTGAAGTGGTTAGGAACATTAGTAATAAACCAACGACAATCAGTCCAATTCTAATTGCCCAAGCAACAGTTGTTCCCCAAAGGTCAATCCACATTAATAAACGTAATTCGTAATTGAAAAAATGTAAAATAATGGAAACTACACCCATTAAGGCTAGAAATCCTCCAAATTGTCCTAATTTTTCTTTAATGAAATTCATCCTATTTTTATTTTTTAGTTTATTACTTTTATTTTGCCTTTTGCAAACATCCAAGGAGGCATATTATAAGTGATTTTTGTTTTTTGATGTTCTGCTAATTTTATTTTAACTTCATTTGCTCCACATTCTGATTTTCCCATATATGGAAAATAAATTTTCACAACATAGTCTCCAACAGGCAAATCAAAAGAGTGAGTACCCCATTTCATTTTATGTTTTTTTCCATTAATTTCAATAACGGGTGTAACGAAATATAAAAACCACGCTAGTGGGAAAAAAGATGTTTTTATTTCCAATTCTGTGTTCATATTACTTTTTATTTTTGGTTAAATAAATCATTGGCATTTACATTCTCCTTTTGAGTCGTTTTTGCATACTCCCATTCATACTTTTTAAATCCGAAAAGACCTGCTACGATATTATTAGGGAACTGCATTACCTTATTATTATATTCCGTAATGCTACTACTAATATATCTTCTTCCTGCGGAAATTTGTTCTTCAATCTCGTTCATACTGTGTTGCAAATCTCTAAAATTGGCACTTGCTTTTAGTTCTGGATAATTTTCCACTTGTACCATTAAACCTTTTAAGGCTTGTTGAGCTTGTTGCTCTATTTGTGGATTCGAATTTGATTTCAAATTACGCAAAGCCGTAATTTTCTCCAAAGTATCTCCCTCAAACTGCATATACTTTTTAACCGTTGCAATTAAATTGGGGATTAAATCACTTCGCTTGATAAACAAAGCATCCGTAGAAGAAATGGCATTTTCAATTTGATTTCTTTTTTGGGTTAATTGATTGTAAAAAATAATCAAAATAATCAACGGAATGATCGTTAAGATAATGTATATTAGGTAATTCATTTTTTTATTTTAAAAATCCTTGTTTATTCAAATCAACATCGGCTAAGTTATGAAAAATAACTAAAATTTAAAAGTTTTATTTCCAAATATTAATATTCAATTTTAGGTCGTCTATCATTTTGAGTTGCTTGCACAAATCGGTATAAAACTGCTGCACTTGATTGGTCTTTGTAATCGATTTAAACATTGAAACCTCAAAATTATTTTTATTACTGTTATTCGCAATAGAAATTCTATTATTTCTAAATGATATTAAATAGTTTCCTTTGGTTGTTTTAACGACTTCTTTTATACGCTCCATCATCGCTGTAGATAAAATATACCTTGCTTCAATGGGGTCTGATGAATACACATTAAACATCTTCATAAATTCTAGATCTTCCAATTTTACCTTTTTTCCTAAATAATCCAAATGTAAATCTGTATCTCCCGAACTAAATGTTTTTTCAATTTTTTTCGCTACTAAATACACCTCATTTTTAAATGACTTATTAAACTTGGCGATAAAAACTTGACCTGATAGCACGACATCTGGCGATTCGTTTTCTTTGGAAAAATTACGCGTTCTTAAAACGCTCAAATCACACAACTGAAAAGGCACTCCACTATGCTTACCAATGATTTGGTCGTTCCCTGAAATATCATAATTTTTATTTTCAAAGAATCCCATTTCCAAAAATTCATTCAGATTAATGTGTCCGTGCAAGATGTATTTGAAGTTTGGATTAATAAAATTGATGATCTTGTTAAAAATTTTAGTTTTAAATTCCAATTCAAAACTCTCTCCTACCTCGGCGTTTTTATTTTTCTGACTCACGAAAAACATAATAATTCCATAAATAACGGAAACAACCAAAAATCCATACATAAAATTCATAGGGTCAATTTTAATTTTCCCTGTAAATATTCCTGTTTGAAAAGCTAACCAACCAACGACTATCAGAACTGTAGGAATTAGATAAATAAAGTATTTGGACATTCCTGTTTTTCGGTTTTGCTCTATTTTTTCTAAATCTTCTTGCAAATCAGATTGTACAAAATCATTAAATTCTTCATCAGATTTTAATACAGTGTTTTCGGCATTTTCTACGGTGTCCCCATCGTATAATTCGTACCACGCTTTATGAATGTCATTTTGATTTACACCACTTAAAAGCGTTTTCAGGTCTGTCATAAATGCCAAAGGTACAGGAAGCTGATATTGTTTTGTTTCCTTAGAAAAGACCACCAAAGCATTGGTGATTGGGAATAATTTCAACTTAATTTTTATTAAATTGATAATAATTTTGTATTCTACTTTTTCATTGATGCTTGTAGCCATTTTCCCTTCCTCTATTTTTTGGACAAATTCCTCTATTTGTGCAGGTCTTTTGAAAATTTTAACCAATTTAAACACATAAAAACCCACAATGGTAAATGGAACAAGAATGACCAAAACCTTAACAATCATTGCGTTTTTACCAATAGCATCTACCAAACCAGTAAAATAATTTAAGGCAATATCAAAGGCATAAATGTAAACGAATGAAATGATGGCAATGGCAACAACTGCAATCAATACAATATTAACAATGGTAAGCCTTACATCTCGCTGATGTTCTTTGTAGAGGATGTCTTTTAATTCTTTTGTAGTCATAATGATAAATACTTTATACAAACCAACAATAAAACAAGTCATAAAACAATAGCTAATCTATATTCGTTCGGTATGAATCTATATTCGTTGATGTTTTTGTAAAAAGCGTTTTTTTATGAAGAAGACACTTATTTAAAAACACTTTTTAAAACTCTGAAAAATCCACTTCATAGAAAGGAAGAACGAGAATAGTTTTATTGCCTTTTACAATTTTATCGCTCTGATTTATGGTGATAATATAACCTGTATCAAAATTAAAAAACTCCATTGCATCAAACAATCCGTCGGTTTCTCGGTCTATGTTTTCCAAGTGTAAATTTGCACAAACTTGCACCAATAATTTAGGCTGATTTTTTTGACAAACCACAAAATCACATTCTTTATTATTTTCGTTATAATAATACAATTCTTTGTAAAATCTACGCAATTCCCAAAATACTAAATTTTCAAACTTACGATCTACATCATCTGTAAATGAAGGAGATATGGATTCTTGTAATCTATTATCAATAAAATAGGCTTTTTTGGGATTAACGAGTTGTACCTTATGCGAATAAGAAAATTTAGGTATTAATTCTATCACATAAGAATCCTCTAAAAACGAAAGGTATTCCAATATTGTTGCCGAACTTTTTACCCCTATTCTTTGTTTTAGTTTGTTTGCCGAAATAAGTTTAGAGACATTTCCTGCAAGAAAAAGCAAAAGGTTTTTCAGCGGTTTTTCATTTCGGATATTATGGCGAACAGCAATATCACGATATAAAATATCATTAATCAAAGCGTGTAAAATCTCTTCATTTTCGGTAATGATATACTGAGGGAACCCACCAATTTCTAAAAATTTAAGCAATGATTTTTCATCTTTCGCCAATGACTTGTACCCACAAAACTCCTCATAAGAAAATGGAAATAACTCTTTGGTAATAGGTCTACCTGTCAATTTTGTCCCCAATTCCCTACTCAATAAAGAGGCGTTCGAGCCTGTAACCACCACGCTATAATCCTCGTCTAATTTTCCTCGCACAAATAACTCCCAATGATCCACCACCTGTACCTCGTCAAAAAATAAAACTTTAGCATTACTTTCGGTGATAATTTCATCTAATAATCGGAAATCAGAAAATTCAAAACCAAATAATTTTGGTGTATCAAAGTTCAAATACAAACATTTTTCTGTTTGTTTTTTGATCAACTGATTCAAAAGCGTACTTTTTCCACACCTACGAATACCCGAAACCACCAAAGCGAAATCTTTGACAATATTCATAATAAACAAATGTATTCATTATAAATGAATACTTTTATTTATTGGTGATGAATGCTATTTTAAATAACTAATAAACAAAAGATTAACTCTCCAACCATTCCATAAAAGCCTCTTTTTTTCGGACGGCAACAGGTACTTTTTCGTTGTTTTGAAGGCTAATAGCGTGTACTTTATCGTAATTTTTAATGTAAAGAATATTCACCATATACGATTGATGCGTTCTAAAAAAAGAGGAAGAAGGCAATAGGTTTTCAAAATAATTTAAAGGTTTAGATACAATGATTTTTTGACCATCGCTAAGGTGAAAAGTGGTGTAACCTTTTTCTGATGAACAGTAAATTAAGTCATTTAATTGGAGTAAATAAACCTGTTCTTGTAAGCGTAAAACGATACGTTTTTTATCATTTATTGGTTGGGTATCTTTTATATTGATTTTTTGTTCAATTCTTTGTTGAGCCTTTTCAATGGCTGTTTTTAATTCTTCTTCATCTATCGGTTTTAAAATATAATCCAACGCTCCATTTTTAATTGCCTTTAAAGCAAATTCTTCATAAGCCGTAACGAAAATCACTTCATAATCTAAATGTGTAGTTTCTTCCAACAAATGAAAACCATTATCGCCTTTCAGGTTGATATCCAACAAAATAACATCTGGTTTGCAGGCTTTGGTTACAACCACTGCATCGTGAGCATTATCACACTCGCCAATAATTTCAAGCGGTAAATCCATATCAGAAAGTATACTTTTCAATACTTCTCTAATGTAAATTTCGTCTTCTACAATTAATATTTTTAGCATTTTTTTTAGGTTTGTAAAGTTAAATTTATACTAATAATTCAAGCCAAAAGCCCATAAAGGAATTACATTCAAATAACCATATTCTATATCATCACTTACAATAAAAGCGTTTTCTATATTTTTTATTTGCTCTTGCGTTTTGCTTTTTCCTCCCATTTCAAAAGTGTAATTATCTATCACAAAATCTGCTTTTTTGGACGCAATCACTTCGTGATGAACTTTCATTTGGTTTAAGAAAAAAGTTTCTCGGATATTCCCAATATTAGATTTATCAGACACCAAATTATGAATGATATTGGTGTTTTCCAAATACACTTTATCTACTTTTCCCAATCCTCTTATCCCACTCGTTTCACTTCTCAACTGAGCAATAAGCCCCGCTTTTTCCATATACGAAAAATAGGTATCTAATGAATTTCTACTCACGCTTAATATACTGGCAATTTTGGTGAAATTCGGTTTAAAAGGAACACTTTCAGCAATAATAGATAATAATTGTTTTAACTTTCGGCTTGTTCCGATATTCAAATTGGCATATTGGGGAATGTCCATTTCCAAAGTTTGTATAATGATTTGCCCCAAACGAATTTGCAACTCGTTTTCCATTCCAAAAGGATAATAACCTCTTTTTAAATAGTCCTTAAATAAAGGCAAAGGGTGTTCAATCTCTTTTAATTTCACTTCATTGGAAATAATTTGCTTAAAAGTAAAAGGCTCAATAGTATATTGATGAAAAAAATTGAGATATTCCCTAAAAGAAAGCCCTTGCATTTTGTAAATAATTGCTCGGCGACTCAAATCCGACACACCTTTTAAAATATCTAAAACCGATGACCCTGTAAAAACGATTTTCAAGGTAGGAAAAGCATCATAAATATTTTTAAGTTCTTGCGACCAATTTGGGTATTTATGAATTTCATCGATAAATAAATATTCTCCTCCATTTTTGTAAAATTCATCGGCTAAATCCACCAATTTATGTTCCGTAAAATACATATCATCAGCCGAAACATATAAGGATTTTTGTACATCTAAATTTTCTTTAATGTACTGCAAAATCATTGTGGTTTTCCCAATACCACGAGCCCCAACAATCCCAATCATACGACTTCCCCACGCTATTTTATCGTATAAATAGCGTTTAAAATCGGTGCTTGTGTAGGCTAAAATCGTGTTATATTTTTGGTAAATAGTCGTCATTATAAAAGCACTTTATATTTTATGAATATGCAAATATACACAAAACGCACTACAAAAAGTGCGTTTTTTAGAAAAATTGCACTTTTTGTAGTGCGATTTAAGATTTTTAAGTTTTGTCGGTTTTATACGGAATATGCAATATTACTTTTGTACCAGTTGTGTTTTCGGTAGAAATGTTTTTAATTTCAATCTTTCCTTTTTGTTTTGTTTCTTTGAAAATATACGCCAATCGCTCTTTATTTATCGTACCTGACAAAGAATCTTTATTAGGTTTAATCTCTTGAATACCAACGCCATCATCTATGATTTCACAGATTACAATTTTATGCAAAATTTGCATATTTATTTTGAGTTGATGTGTTTTGCCGTCATTTTTAAACCCGTGAATAATCGCATTTTCTACATACGGCTGAATAAACATCGGGGGAATTAAAATGTGTGCTGTATTTTGGGTGTCAAGGTTGATTTCATACAAAATATTAGATTGTTTACGTAGATTTTGCATTTCTATATAATGCGTAATTCCTTCTAATTCACTATTTAAACTCACCCACTGATGCCGAGAGTTTCTCAGTACAATTCGCAATAATCGGGAAAAGCTCGAAATGTATTTTTGTGCAATTTTAGGATTTTGTAAAATCATTCCTTGCAAAACCGATAAGGAATTAAACAAAAAGTGGGGCGTCATTTGCAAACGAAGTAATTTTTGTTCTAATTTTATCTGCTGATATTTAGATTTTTCTTTTCGTAATCTATTGAGATAAATTAAGATTAAAACAAGTGTAATCAGCACTAATACAGCGATATAAAAGTACAATCTTTTTCTTTTTGCCTTTTCTATTTCCAGCTGAGCCGAATTGATTTCTGCCTTTAACCTCTTTTCTTTTTCAAAAGCAGATTTCAAACTCTCGGTTTCGGTTTCTATCGTCTGATGAGCATAAGTTTCATTGGCGATTTTTAATTTTTCCAAGTAATAAAACGCAGAATCTAGATTTTGTAGATGCCTCCAAGCCGTATATTTATTTTGAAAAATAAGCCTTTCATTTTTCAATTTTTCAAAATCAGTCAGTGCGTAATATGCTGAATCTAAATAGACTAATGCTTTTCGTGGCTCTTCAAAATCAATTAAAATAGAGGCGACATTGCTATAAGCCCTTGATAATTCATTTTTTAAATCTAATTTCTTCGTAATTTCAAGGGCTTTTTTAGATGAATGATAAGTGTTGGGTTTATTATTTAAACCTTTATCAATAATGGTTTTATTGGTGTAGTAAGTGAGTAAAGAATTGTTGGATAATTTTGTTATATTGATAGATTGGTAAAGTTTTTCAGCGCTTTTAAAATCTTGATTTTCAGCATAAAACAAGCCTAAGTTAAGTTGCATGCTTTGGACTTTTTTGGTGTTTTTGACCTTTTTATAATAGGCTAAAATTTCTTCTCCTATCTCTATTGCTTTTGGAGTGTTTCCTAAAAAGTACAAGGTTTTCATCCTGTACTCCAAGAGTTTAAAATAAATTAGAGTGTTTTTTTCATCGGGTTTTAAAACATTTTCCCATTTATAAGTATAAGCCAACGCATTTTTATATTCTCCTACAATAAGTGCTTGCTGAATTAATAATTTGTAATGCTGATTACTTAAAGTTTTCGTTTCTTCTTTTTTAGCTAATAAAAAATAAAGCGAATCGGTTTTTTGTTCTTTCTTCAACCGATTGATAAGAATAGTATCTTGTTGAGCATTAACGAAATAAACGACAAAAATAATTAAAAACCCTAAAAACTTCTTCATAAAAGCAAAGATAAGCATTTTTAAAAGTTTTGTACCTTTGCCACCTCAAAAATTAGTTATGAATAGATTGGTTATTTGGGTTGTGTTATTTTGTTCAACCATTGGTTATGCTCAGCAAGATTCGCTTTATTATCAAAAACAAAACAAAAAAGAAAATATTTACCTTAATGCTACGGTTTATCGTAATCTGTTCGGTTTGGTACTGAAAAACAAATCTCAAAACACCTATTTTTTACCCAATCAGATTGGAAGTGTATCGGTGGGAGTTTCGCACCCAAAATTACCGATTGCCATCTCTGCGGGTATCGGTATGGGAAAGGTTGATAAAGATTTTCCTAAAACCACATCTTATGATTTTTTAATCCATCAGTACGGAAAACACTTTGTTGCAGATGCTTTTTTGCAATATTACAAAGGCTTTTATATTGACCATTATGACGGTATTCACTTTGATTCTGAAATGAATAAAGCGCAAAGAAGTTACCCCAATTTAAGAAAAATATTGGTAGGGGCTTTTGGACAATATGTTTTTAATGGAAATAAATTCTCGTACCAATCTGCCTTTGACAACACCAAAGAAAAACAACTAAAATCGGCTGGAAGTGCTTTGGCAGGAGTATCGGTGTATTATTTTAATTTAGATTCCGATAAACCCATTATTGCTGATTTAAAAAATGTAAAACAATGGCAATTTGGTCTTAATGGTGGCTATTCGTATAATTTTGTTATCGCAAAAAAATGGTTACTCAATCTATCCGCAACGGCTGGTTTAAATTTTGATGAAAAGTGGAAAATGAAACCAACTGGTCAAGTGAGAGCATCGTGTTTCTATACGCACGAGAATTGGTCGGTGGGAGCGTCTGCCTTTACGAATATTTTAACGGTGATTAACCAAGATGATATTTTAGGAACGCTCAATTCTGGTGCTGTCAACCTCTCACTTATCCATAGGTTCAAGATTAAAAAGAAACACGGCTGGTATTAATGTTTCATCATTTCGCCGAAATATCCGACGAAAAATCCAATGGTAAAACTTATTAAAATCAATAAGAATAATACGCCGAAAATCCATATCAACCAGTTCAATACTTTTCCAAATAATCCTAATTTTTGGGTTAAAAAGTCATTAGTGGTGTTAAACCAATATTTCTTTCTATCCACTTTTACGATTTGCGTTTGAAAGTCTTCGTAAGGGTGATTGATTTCTTCCAATAAATCAGCAACTTTGGCAATGTGTTTTCCATAATAATTATTGAACCACCATTTCCCTAAAAGGTAAGTGAAACCTAATGAGATAGATAGGGTTAACACAAAACTCCAAATTGGAAAGCGAGGAAAAGAATTACCAAATTGATAGTACAATAAAATTTCACAAAATACAATAGGTGCGGCGGCAATATAATACGACACATAAAGGTCTGTATAATACTTCAACTTATAATTTAACTCCAATAAAGATTGAAAAGTTGAATAATTGGGTTTTTCTATTTCTTTGTAAAATTGTCTAAATTTGAAAGAGTAATATCCAATTATAAAAATTCCCATTACTATCAAGCTCATTACATAGGTCAATAATCGTTTATCTTCAATGTCAAAAAGACAAACAAGAGTAACTAATATAATTGAAATAAGACTTGTCCAAAACTCCATTCGCATATTTTTACGGATTAAAGCCAAAGGATGATTTATTTTGTTCTGTTCTGATAACGAAACTTCTGGAATTTCTTCAACGGTATCGCTGTCCCAAGTTTCTTTTAATTCGTCTAAATTCATAACTTTTTATTTTTTATCGCTCTCTGTTATTCCTTATCGGATAATAGACAGATCAATGCGTATTTTGTTTTTCAATAATGGTTTTTAATTTATTTTTTGCTCGGTTGAGTTTCACTCTGGTATTGGCGTGAGAAATCCCCATTTCTCGTGCAATTTCTTCACCCGAATATCCTTGCAGGAAGTAGAAAATCAAGGCTTTATCAATTTTACTTAATTGTTCTATGGCACGATACATCAGGGCTAATTTTTCTTCTTTTTGGGCATATTCGTTCTCGTCTGGCACATCGTATCTTTGGACTTTTTCTTCATCATTCATCAACGGATTTCGCTTACCTTTGTCCAAAAAAGTAATCGCCGTGTTCAATGCCAAACGATAGAGCCAAGTGGAAAACTTGCTTTTCCCCTGAAACCTCGGGTAGGATTTCCACGCCTGAAAAACAATCTCCTGATAGAGGTCGTTTCTATCTTCAGGATTGCTCTGATACATCTTCGCAATCTTGAAAATCACGCCTTTGTGTTCTTCAATTTGGGTTAAAAACTCTTGTTCGGTTGGCATTTATTACAACTTTAAATGAATTTTGAAATAATTCCTATGACAATAATACATAAAGAAATTATGAATATTGTGGGTATTAAATTACTTTTTGAAGAAACTATTATTGGTTCATTTCCTTTGTAAAAATCGTAAGTAATACCTCCTCGACCATAGCCAAGACGAATTCTACATTCTACTTCTTTGTTGTTTTCTATTATTGGAAAAATGTGTTCTGCTCCACCAAATGAACGCTTACTTGATACGATTTTATTATTAACTTTAATCGTTTCTTTCCCAAATGATGAATTGTGGATTTCGATACTATTATTTCCTAAATTTATGGTTGAATATTTCATTTTGATTAATTTTTGAACTCAATGAATGCGTATTTGTTTTTGAAAAATGTTACAAATTTTCTTTTTTTATATTGATCCATTTATTCCTCCAAATGCTAAGACTTGCTATAATCCCTATCAGAAATAGTATTAAAATACCAACCCCAACCTCTTTTGAAATGATTTTTAAACCAAAAATCATTAATCCAATGAGAGGGAATATCGCTCCCAAAAGAGGCATTTTCTTATTTAAAAATTCATTTCCTCTAATTGTCAACCTCTCATTTTCCTCTACTTTTGGCAATGCTATTTTTTCACTTCCACACCAATGAATCTTTGCTTTTAAATTTTTATGATGAAGCTCATCAGGTAGTTCAATTATTTTTTCCTCTCCATTTTTTAATTCTGTAAAAACTTGTTCCCCAATTAATATTTTATAGGAACAGTTTTTATTAAAATTTTCTTCGGGTCTATAAAGTCTTATTTTGCTCATCATATATTTATTTATCAATATCAACCACCTCTCCTTTTAGTTCTTCAAATGTAAAATGCCAAACAAAGTAATTAGCAATGAGGAAAAATAGAATATTAAAATTAGTTTCGGTTTTTATGCTAAAAAGACTAAAAGATACAAAAACAACAGCCGATATAAAGACTGCCAATATTAATTTATAAATTGCTTTTTTCGTAAACCCTAATTTCCCGATGGTTAAAAATATGTTCTTTTTCATTTTTTATTCTTTAATGACCAATATGGTAAATAAGTTCGCCAACAACTTCTCCACCTTTATAAAAGGCTTGTAAAAGATAGACAACAAGAAGCATTTTAAACACCAAAGTTATTATTTTTTTCTTTTGTTTTGATATTTCCATGTTTGCTAAATTTTCAAATTCAATGAATGAGTATAGATTTTTAGAAAATGTTACAATTTTTTTTAAAAATAATCAGGAAAAGAGTATTGATGAAATACTGATTATTGTTTTGAAAATACGAACGGTATTAAAAAAGGGTTTCATAATATAAGGTGTTGTTTTTTGATGGGTGAAGCAAGAGCAAGGGTGTTTTAAGGAAATTTAATTGTTTTTTCAATCCATGTTTTTAACTCTGATTCACCTTCCGAAAATTCTCCCTCATTAAACTTTGACCATAATTTATCCAATTTAGTTTTATTGAAGACTCCTTTATCATTTTTACCAAAAAAATCTTTATAAAATTTAACATTGCTTATTTTCACTAAAAATTCAATGGTATTTTGTTATCTATTTTAGTCATAATTTTAAATAATTTATCTCCTAAAATTTTCTGCTGAATCTGTTTTGATTGTAATTCAAATTTATCATAATCATGGGTGTGTCCTGTATAAGAAAAATCTACACTTCTATTATTTATTTGATATAAAAACAATGACACCCCAAAGAAAAACATCATAACACTCAACCTCACCTTTGCAACATAATAATTTTTAGGTAAAAAATTGATGATTAAATTCACAACTATCACACTGAAAATTATCAAAACTAAATCGTAATTATTCCACCACCAAATTTTCCCAAAACCTCCGATATAACTTGAACTTGGAAAAAGTAAATTCACTCCTCCCCAAACACAAGCAGGTGTGGGCATATCTTCGAGTAAATGAAAGAAGAAGCCAAAGAAAAAAGTTAAATACAGATATTTATTCCTTTTAAAAAGTTTAACGATTTTTGGTAACCGAAGTTTCCTTATACCATTTATAATCAATGAAATTAAAATCAATATAATTGGTGCTAAAAGAGAATGAAAAAAGGCGTGATGGGAATACCATAATTTACCAAAATAAATTTCTTTCCCTGAATGTTTCAAATTTAAAAACGTTCCTATTGTAGAATCAAATTTAGACCACAATGAAATAGCATCCAAGTCAGGTAAAGCACCACCCAAACCTCCAACAAGCAAAATTAAACTTTTTCTTTTCAAGGAACCATTGGAGATAGTAGCGAAAACTGTCCCGACAGCAACTCCCGTCAATGTATGTGAGATTATATCCATTTAATGATTGTATTAAGATTGAACAAACACTATATTCAATCCTATTTTTTGGCAATTTACAAAAAATCAATGCTGTTCCCACATTTTTTTCATTATTTCGAGGTTCTTTCTGTTGGATAAAATGGAATCATTTAAATATCCTTGATAAGAATTTCTACTTCCAAGTAGTTTAAAATTATTTTCATCATTGACCTTCTCAATATATTTTCTAAATGGTTTGAATTCAAACCAATTCTTTTTATGAACTGCCTGTAAAGTATAAACTGCTAATTCGCCTTCCGTAGCTAAAAAGAAAGGACAAGTATGAACACTTGTTGTGTCTTTTTTATTGAGTTTCTCCAATAGAAAATTTGTCAAATTATCTTTTGGTTTATTCAATAATACTGACCATTCCGTTGTTGTAGTCATAATGCAACCCTCGTTTCCAAATTTCCCATTTTTAACATACTGTCCACCTGTTAAACATCCTTTTTTGTGAACAACTATATTCCAAAGACTATCGATTGATAAAGTTTCATATTGCTGTAATTCTTCCTTCTTTTTTGGTTCATCTGAATAGGTGATATCGGATGTCTTATTTTGGACTTGCTGTTTTTTCCTCCCTTGACAAGAAAATAAAATTATAAAAAAAAGAAATATTATTGTTTTTTGCATTTTGTTGGAATTATAAATCTATTGTAAAGGTTGAATTAACACTATATTCAATCCTATTTTTGGCAATTTACAAAAAATCAAATTATCATTTAATGCACTAAATCACTGTATATCACTCACCAGTCTCTCCCAAATAGATTCTTTTGCTCGATAAAATCGCCAATACCAAATAAAAAATACACAATCCCCACATCATTAGCCACTCGGTTTTAATAATGGAAAAGTCGGCTCCCATTTGAGAAAGAGCGATAAAACCTTTCGCTCCCAATGTACTCGGTGCAAAATGACTGACTACACTTACCCAAGTAGGCATCGCTTCCATTGGCCAAGAAAAGCCCGTAACCATCATCGCGGGAATAGAAGAAAACATAATCCATAAAATCGCATCTTCCCTTCTCTTGAAAAAACTCGTTAAGAAAATTCCCAAATAAACAATCGACAGCAAAAAAGGAATCATAAAAACAATGATATTCAGCCAAGAAGTTCGTACTTTAATGCCGTAAAGTGGCAATACAACGCCCAACATTACGGATAAAATCATTAAACTTAATACCAAATAAGTCGTGGCTTTTCCCATTACAATCGGTAAGGTTCCCAAAAACGAATTGGCATGAGGATACATTTTTGCCATTTTGTTTCCTTCTCGCATCGTTCCTCCCAAAATTCCAATTGCTGTAAGCATCGTTGTTTGAAAAATAACCATCAATACAATAGGAATTAAAAAAGTGCCATATCCAGTATTCGGATTGAATAAACTCACTACTTTTCCTCTCACGGGTAAAGCTTTATTTTTAGCCACTTGGGGCAGATTTCCCTCCGCCGATTTTTTCTTAATTTGAACTCCTGCATTCAAGTAAGAAACCGAAGTTTTCACAGCTGTTAAAAACTGTTTGTAGTACAACATATAAGAGGCATCGGCATAAATGGAAACACTCGGTTGTTCGCTCCTTTGTAAAGTTTTGGAAAAGTGTTTAGGAATCACCAATACCCCACGGGTTTTATTTTCGTTAAATGACTTTTTAGCCTCGTTGAAATCGCTGTAATAACCTTGTATTTCAACTTGTTGGGAAGCGTTTATCATTCTTAATAATTGGCGACTATGTGTTGTGTTATCATTATCCACTACTGCAATTGGCAAATTTTCCAATACCTCTTTGGAATAAACAAAACCATAAATAAATGATACCAAAATTGCTACTCCTATAAACGAAAAAAATACGGCTTTATCTCTGAAAATCAGTTTAAATTCCCAAAGCATTGATTTCATAAACGCTTGTGCGTCATAATGTATTCTCTTTGCAAAATTAATCATAACCACCTGATTTTAATCGTTTCATAAATTTAGGAAAAGTCAACACGAATAACAAAACAAAAATAAGCATTGATGCCATCGGTTGCCAAGTCATTTCAATTGGAATACCTTTAATTGCCCTATTGATAAAATATTCTACAAAGTGAGTAAACGGAAAAACCTGAGCCAAATATTGCATACTTTTTGGTAAACCTTCCATTGGGAAAGTATAAGCCGCAAAAGATAAGGCAATCGCTGTAAACCCACTTCCAATCGTTAATGCTCCTCGGAAATCTTTCATTACCGAAACAATAGAAACGGCTATCAATTGATAAATAACAATCAATAAAAAAGACATCAGTACAACATTAATGAACCCTACTTTTAAAGGCACGCCCAATCTTACAAACAGAAAATAATTCATCCACCAACCCACAAAAAATAAGCATAACGTATAAGGCAACATTTTCCCAAAAAGTGCCGAAACTCCACTTTCTCCACTCATTGCAAACCATTTTTCGGTAGATTGATACTTAAATTCAACTCCGATAACATAAACGGTTATCATCATTACCACCATTTGTAAAACCGTTGGTAATAAAACCACTAACAAGTAAAATGCATAGTTTCCATACGGATTATATAAAATATGTACATCTGTTAAAACAGGCTGAACACTCGCCAAGGCTTTTTGCGTTTGCGTTCTATTTTGTGTCGCTTTTTTAACATTAACCCCTGCCGAAAAAGTTCCTACCGTTCGTAAAAAATCTTTTTGAATCAGTCCCGCTGGCATTAAAAACTGACCATTGATATAGCAAACGACTTCGGTGTTTAAACTCTGGGTCACTTTTTTATTGAAATTTTCAGGAATAACCACAAAAGCATAAATCTTCCCTTCTTGCATCAATCGTTGTGCTTCCTCCTGACTATTAACGGATTTCGCCATTTCGATACTTGGTGTTGCATCTAAAAACTGCACCAATTTAGAGGACGTTTGCGTTTGGTCGAAATCCAAATAAGCCACTGGCAAATCTCTCGGCACACCAGTGTAAAAAATAGCACTTAAAAATCCGAACACCAACAAAGGAAACACCAAAACATAAAAAATTCGTTTTGGAGAAGTCGCCAAAGATTGGCATTCATTAATAAATACTTTTAAAAATCCGTTTTTCATTTTTCTATTGTTATTCCGCTACCAAAACACTCATTCCTGATTTCAGTCCTTTTACTTTTTGAGTTGGATACGCCTTTACAGCAAAAGTTTTTCTGTCAAAATCTCCACTGGCTTTTGTAGCATTCCAAGTAGCAAAATCTCCCAAAGCAGAAATGTGTTTCACTACCAATTCTATCTCTTTATCTCCCAAAGCAGGAACTTTCGCCTTGAATTTTTTCCCTTCGGAATAATTTACCAACTTATCCTCTCTCACATTAAAAATCACCCAAACATCATTGGTGTCAATTAAATTCATCACGGGATAACCCGCATTGACAATCTCTCCTTGATTCGGAATAATCGCCTGAACTTCGGTGCTTGCAGGAGCAAAAACTTTAGCTCCATTTTTATAAGCATTTACTTCGGCAATCACACCATCGGCTCTTGCTACCAAGGCAGACGCTGCGGCTTTATCCTCTACTCTCGCTCCATTTTTTGCCATTTGATACTGAGAATAAGCGGCTCTTTCTTGCTTTTTCATCGCTGTCATTTTCGTGAAAGCCTCATCTTTCTTTTGGGCTGGTAAGACTTTATCTTTGTAAAGGTTACTCACTCTCTGATAAGTTTTCTCTGCTAATTCCGATGCTACTTTTGCTTGTTGCCAAAGGTTATACGCTCCTTGAATTTGCTCGGTTCTCGCTCCTGCTTGGGCTTTACTCTCTTGGGCTTTCGCTGCTGATTTTGCTGCTTGCGCCTGAGCCATTTTAGCATCTATTTCGGTGCTTTCCAATTCTAAAAGCAAATCGCCCTCTTGCACAAAATCACCTTCTTTTACATAGATTTTTTTCACTTTCCCTGGTACTTTGGGAGCAACATTAATTTGCCTTGCCTCTACCTGACCTTGAAGATATTGTACTTCATTTTGATTAAAAAACCAAAGTGATAATCCTATCACGCTTCCAAATACAATGAGTGTAATGGCTAATCCTAATATATCCTTCTTTTTCATTCCCTTAATATTTAATTTTTATAATAAATGATTCTTAAAATCCTGACTTTCACCACAAGTTTGTAAAAGCAACGCCAATGTTTTGTCCATTTCGTAAAGTGCTTTTAGTCGTTTAATTTTGATAGACGCCAAATATAAATTAGCATCAGAGACATCTGTGGAAGTTGCAAAACCTGCTTTAAATGCCTTATCTCTCACCCTCACTACTTCCTCCGAAAAAATAATACTTTTCTCTAAACTGGCTAATTGTTCTTTTTGTTTTAAAATTTCGGTGTAATATTTCTTCACCAAAGTCTGAATATCTATTTCAGCTTGAGCTTTGATATAATCGACACTTTCGCTAATGGCTTTTGCTTGTTCGTAATTGTATTTATTTTGTAATCCATCAAACAAATTAATCTTCATTCCTACTCCTACATACCAATCTGGCTCGGTAATCGGCAAGTTTTCCGCCACCAAATATTTCTTTCCAATAATCGCAATATCAGGCATTAGATTACCTTTCTTCAATGCTAAATTTTGCTCTGCCAATTCTTTTTTAATTCCTGCTTGTACAATTTCAGGATAATTTTCTTTCGCCATATTTTGATAATATGACAAGGGTTTTAAATCGGTAACTTCAAATAAAGGACTTGTTAATTCGTAGGTTTGATTTTGTTCTCCCATTAATCCACCAAGTGCTGTTTCGGCAAGTTTTATATCTTTTTTTGCTCCTGCTAAATCTCGCTGAGCATCGGCAACGACAGTTTGTGCTTGCATCGTTTGAACACTTGCTATCATTCCGTTTTCTTCTAATTTTTGAGCATCATACAAATGTTTTTCAAAGACTGTTAAGGCTTGTTGCCTTACCTTTACCACCTCTTTTGCCAATTGCATTTGGAAATAACGATCCGCCAATTCGGAAATTAAAATATTTTCCGTTTTTTCTACTTCTACTTCGGTTAATTCAGATTTCAGCTTTCCTATTTTCATCCCTGCTGATATTTTCCCTCCTGTGAAAATCGCCCATTTAAAATCCGCTGATACTCTCGTAACATTTTGATTTTGAAACTTAATTCTCCAATCGCCTAACCTTTGTGGAGAAATTCCTGTAAAACCTGACAAAGCATATTTATATTTATTAAAATTCAAATACAAATTGTCATTCATATGTACAAAACTTCCGTTGAGGGAAAGCTGAGGAAATTGCAAACCCTTCATTGATTTCGCTCCAAATCTCGATGCTTCGGCTTGTTTTTTAATTCCTTTTAATTTTTGATTTTTTTGTTCTAAACGCACAACCGCTTCCGAAAAAGACAAGTGCTGAGCCAAAACAGAATAGGAACTCAATATGAATAGTGCGAAAATTATTTTCTTTTTCATTTTAAAGCATTTATGGTAGTTTGTGTTAATAATTCAATATCTTCTGTTGTGATTTTTTGGGTAGTGAAAACACCTCTTTTTCTCAGGTTAATGAAAAACAAAATATTTCCCAAAATTTGAATATAAATTTGCTCTCCACTGATTCCCGAATGAATTTCTTCTTTAAATTTCTCCTGAATAAAAGCAATGTTTTCTTGAAGCTCCACTCTCATTTGGTCAGAAATTTTGACGGAATAATCGGTTATCATTTTAAATAAAAACAAAACTTCATCTTCTTCGGATTTTAGCATTTTTATTATTTGTTGATAAAAATTAAAAATCACCGATGAGAAAGCATTATTTTTTTCAGTTGCTTGTAATAGAATTTGGTTCAGTTGCTTGAACTTTTCAATATAAATTGAAAAAATAAGACTTTCTTTACTTTCGTAATGTCGGTACAAATAGCCCACAGAAACCTTTGCTTCTTTGGCTACTTTAGCGATAGACGCATTGGTAAAACCATCTTTAATGATGATCTTAATCAGTGCTTTTTTAATCGCAATCAGTTTGTTGTCGTCTGTAATTCTTGCCATTTTTTATTAAATGAATGTCCATTCATTTTGCAAATGTATAGAATAGAAATGAATGGAGCAAATATTCTTGTGTAGAAATTAAAAAAAACGACATTAATACAACAAAACGCTATACCACAAAGAGATTTTATAGTTTCAGATAAAGGATTAATTCTTTTTTGTAGATTTGTTGAGTGTAATGATAGAAGGAAGATAGTCTTTCAAGCAAAAATGTAAATTAACTATGCAACATCCAAAAAAACTTAACAAAGGCGATAAAGTCGGTACCATTTCCTTATCTTGGGGAGGCGCTGGTGAAATTCCAAGCCGATACGAAATTGGTAAAAAACAACTTCAAGACACCTTTGGTTTAGAAGTGGTAGAAACCAAAAACGCCCTAAAATCTGCCGAATGGATCCATAAAAATCCGAAAGCACGAGCAGAAGATTTAATGGAAGCTTTGATTGATCCATCCATTAAAGCCATTATTTCTAATATTGGTGGAGATGATAGTATTAGAATGTTACCTTATCTCGATTTGGAAATTATTAAAAAAAATCCGAAAATATTTCTCGGTTTTTCAGACTCTACCGTAACACATTTTTGTTTTTATAAAGCAGGAGTAACTTCATTTTATGGCACTTCTACCATGGTAGGCTTTGCTGAAAATGGGGGAATGCATCAGTATCAAATTGATGATATTAAACGAATGCTTTTTTCTTCGCAAGCCATCGGGCAAATACAACCTAATACAAGCGGTTGGACTTCTGAGAAATTAGAATGGAATATCCCCGAAAATCAAAATATTGCAAGGAAATTAATCAGTTCGAAAGGTTGGCAGTTTCTACAAGGTTCAAAAAAAGTTTCAGGTGAGTTATTAGGAGGCTGTTTAGATGTTTTGGAAATGTTGAAAGACACTTCAGTCTGGGTAAAACCAAGCGATTGGAAAGGTAAAATCATGTTTTTTGAAACCTCAGAAAATCAAATGCAACCTCATCTCTTTAAAGCGATATTGCGAAATTATTCGGCATCAGGAATATTAAAAAACATTAATGGATTACTTATTGGAAGACCCTATAATAATGCTTATGCTACGGAATACGAAAACATTATCCGACAGGTGATTATTGAAGAGGAAGGTTTAACCGATTTACCGATTATTTTTGGGATGGATTTCGGGCATACTTGCCCAACCTTTACACTTCCTTACGGTGTGAAAGCCGAAATTGACCCTCTAAAAGAATCGTTTTCAATTGTAGAATCAGCGTTGGTGGATTGATTTGCCAATTAAATAATTAATCAGTAGCAAATCCCACCTCTCGACAAACCGAAAACAATGATAATCAACTCATTTAATACTAAAAAAACAATGGAATAATTTTGTTATAAAAAATATTTATTGTACATTTATTGGATATAAATGATGAAAAAAACTAACAAATTGAAACGAGTAGTGATTATTGGTTCTGGATTTTCTTCGTTGACTGTATCTTGTTATTTGGCAAAGGTGGGATATAATGTTATCGTACTCGAAAAAAACGAACAGATAGGAGGAAGAGCCTCTATTTTAAAAAAAAACGGATTTACTTTTGATATGGGACCAAGTTGGTATTGGATGCCTGATATTTTTGAGAAATTTTATCAAGATTTTGGATATACAACCAACGATTTCTATCAACTGAAAAAACTAAATCCTGCTTACAGAGTGTATTTTGGAAAAAATGATTTTATAGACATAGAAGATACACCAGAAAAAATCGTGAAAACCTTTAGTCAGATTGATAAAAGTTGTGAAAAACCTTTAAAACGCTTTTTAAATGAAGCAGAGCAGAATTATCAAATTTCGATGAAAGATTTGGTTTATCAACCGGGGATTAACATCACGGAATTAATTACAAAAGAAACGATTAAAAAGCTACCTCTTTTTGTTAAAAACATCGCTTCAGAGGTAAAAAAAATCACTCAGGATGAAAGGCTTAGAAGTATCTTGGAATTTCCCGTTTTATTTTTAGGAGCAAAACCCCAAAACACACCTGCATTTTATAACTTTATGAACCATGCAGATTTTGGGCTTGGAACTTGGTATCCAGAAGAAGGAATGCATTCTGTGGTGAAAGCAATGCAAAAAATAGCCACCGAATTAGGAGTTACCTTTAAAACCAATGAAGAAGTAATTGAGATTAAAAGTAATAAAGATATTGCTAACCAAGTGGTTACTCGAAAAGAAACTTACCCTGCAGATTATGTTATTAGTGGAGCTGATTATGCTCATACAGATACTTTGCTTGGTGAGAATCAGAATTATTCGGCTGATTATTGGAAGAAAAAAACTTTTGCACCATCGAGTTTATTATATTATATCGGGTTCAAAGGAGCATTACAAAATGTAGCACATCATAATTTATTTTTTGATACGGATTTTAAAAAACATACCGAAGAAATTTACGACCAACCTCAATTTCCTGAAAATCCACTTTTCTACGCTAACTTCCCATCTAAAAGTGATAAAAGATTAGCACCAGAAGGATATTCTACAGCATTTTTTTTAATACCAACAGCCGTAGATTTAGATGATAATGCAAAAATTCATCAACATTATTTGAATATCATTTTAGATAGAATTGAACAAAATACAGGCGAAAATTTAAGAGATAAAATCGTGTATCAAAAAAGTTTTGGCGTGAATGATTTTAAAAACAGATACCATTCTTGTAGAGGTAATGCTTATGGGCTTGCCAATACGCTTCTACAAACTTCTGTATTGAGACCCAAAATCCGAAACAAAAAATTAAAAAATGTATTTTATACAGGACAATTGACCGTTCCGGGACCAGGGGTTCCTCCAGCTATTATTTCTGGAAAAATAGTAAGCGATTATATCATTAAAAACACACCCAATGGATAATTTTAGTATTTACACTTCGTTTTGTGAAGAATCTTCTAAAGAGGTCACTAAAAAATATAGTACTTCCTTTTTTAAAGCGATTCAACTTTTCCCTGCGGATATCAAGCAAGATATTTATAATATTTATGGCTTTGTAAGATTAGCAGACGAAATCGTGGATACTTTCCATGATTATGATAAAGAAAAGTTGCTTAATCAGTTTAAAGACACTTATCAAAATGGGTTAGAAGATGGTATTTCTCTTCATCCTATTATTCATGGTTTTTGTAAAACACAAAAACAAAATAATATCGATCAAGCCTTAGTAGATGCTTTTTTAGCTTCTATGCAAATGGATTTAGGAGAGATGAAAGACCTTGATGATGAACAATATAAAGAATATATTTATGGCTCGGCAGAAGTGGTTGGTTTAATGTGTTTAAAAGTTTTCGTAAAAGGAAACGACGAAGAATATGAGCAGTTAAAACCATACGCACAAAGTTTTGGTGCTGCCTTACAAAAAGTCAATTTTTTAAGGGATATTTCTGCAGATTTTCATCAGTTAAATCGGGTTTATTTCCCCAATGTGAATTTTGAAAAGTTTTCTGAATCAGCCAAAATTAAGATTGAAAAAGACATTGAGCAAGATTTTAAAAATGCTCTTATTGGGATTAAAAAACTACCTAAAACCTCTAAAACAGCAGTGTATTTAGCTTATTTATATTACAATAAATTGTTTAAACAAATTAAGAAAACACACCACGAAAAGATTTTTTCTAAAAGAATTAGCGTTCCTAATTATGAAAAAACTTTACTTTTTGCTCAAATGATGGTAAAAAAATATTATTTATAAAACGATGATAAAGAAAATTACATACTTAGTTCTTATAATGTTTTTTCAGGTACATTTTGCACAGGATATCGTGCAAGAAAGGAAGAAAATCGGTAAAATGCTTCAAAGTAAATCTTTTACTACTCAATATTTAAAAGAGTTAGAACAGAAAGATAGTACTCAACCGATGATGAAAGGAATGAAAGGTATGGCTCATTTTTTTATGTCGAAACACGCATTTAATCCATTGACAAAATTGGAACACTTCAAGAAAGGTAAAAAAATATTAGAAAATGCCATTCGAGAAGCACCTAAAAATATAGAATTACGATTTTTCCGATTACAAATTCAGGAAAACGTTCCGAAGATTCTCAATTACAATGAAAATATAGAATCAGATAGAGCCTTTATTGATCGTAATTTAGATCGTATTACAGATCAAGCATTAAAGAAAATAATTATCCAATATAAAAAACAGAACTCATGATTTATTTATATTACACACTCACGACATTAGCCGTATTTATTTGTATGGAAGGCGTTACATGGCTTACGCATAAGTATGTTATGCATGGTTTTGGTTGGTACTTCCACGAAGACCATCATCAACCCGGTTATCCTCACGCATTCGAAAAAAACGATTTTTTCTTTGTTGTTTTTGCCATTCCTAGCATGGTGTTATTTTATTATGGTACAATCAACGGAATCAATTATTTATTTTTCATCGGATTAGGGATTTTACTATATGGTATTGCCTATTTTTTAATTCACGATGTATTGATACACAGGCGTTTTAAGTGGTTTCAAAAAACCAATAATTGGTATTTAAAAGGATTACGAAAAGCACATAAAATGCATCATAAACATTTAGGAAAAGAAGATGGGGAATGTTTTGGAATGTTGTTTGTCCCGTTTAAATATTTTAAACAATACTTATAAAATTGGAAAAGTATTATTATTTTTTTTTAGATAGTATAAGTTTTATAGTTCCTTTTATTTATAGCTTCGAAAGGAAAAGGATTCATTTTATTCAATATTGGAAGTCTTATTTTTCGTCCATTATTGGGGTTGGATTATTATTTATTGTTTGGGATGTTTATTTCACTTATCAAGGTGTATGGGGGTTTAATAAAGATTATCTTTTGGGCATTTTTTTCTTACAATTACCCTTAGAAGAGTGGTTGTTTTTCCTCTTGATTCCCTATGCGAGTAATTTTATTCATTACGCCTTGGTGTATTTTGTTCCTCAACCGAAATTGTCTAAAAAGACAACTCAGTTTGTTACTTTGTTTTTTTTCATGCTGAGTTTAAGCATTGCTGTTTTTAATTATGATAAAATGTACACAGCAAGTAGCTTTGGTCTTTTTGCTTTTATAATGTTACTTCAATCTATTTATAAATGGGAGATTTTTAGGCGATATTTTCTTTCGTTTATGGTGATTCTCATTCCTTTTTTTATGGTTAATTCAATACTGACGGGAAGCCTTTTAGATGCTCCTATTGTTTGGTATAACAACGCCGAAAACTTGAATATTAGAATAGGAACAATCCCTATAGAAGACTTTTTTTATTGTTTCTCTATGCTTTATAGTAGTCTTCTATTATTTGAATTTTTAAAACCTAAATAACCCTATTTTTTCGTATCATATAAAAGACTTTAGTTCACAAAAATAATAGACTCAAAAATTGAAATTATAAAATGAAAAAACTATTTAAACTCATCAAGATAATGTTGTTTGGTATTTTCGCATTGGTACTAATGGTGGTTTTGTATATCAATTTACATCCTGCTTTTGGTGATTCTCCGAATGAAGAAAGTAGGGAGAAGATTAAGAAATCATCCCATTTTGACGGTGAACATTTTCAGAATTTAGTCAATACACAAGCCTCAACCGTTCGTATTGAGGGCGATAAAATAGATAAGTGGAAATTATTTAAGAACTTTTTGTTTCCGCCAAAGGGCAAAAATCCTGAAAAAATAATTACCCAAAAACTCAATGCAAAATCATTGAAAAATGGTGAATTTATTTGGTTTGGGCATTCTACAGTGTTATTCAAAACAGATGGTACGACCATTATTACAGACCCTGTTTTCCATAATGCGGCACCTATACCTTTTGCTTTTCAACCATTTAAAATGAGTCCCAAACCTACGATAGACGATTTACCCTTTATTGATGTGGTATTAATTTCTCACGACCATTACGACCATTTGGATTACAAAGCGATTCAATATTTAAAAACAAAAGTTGGGCATTTTTATGTGCCGTTAGGCGTAAAGGCTCATCTATTGCATTGGGGCATTCCTGATAGTCAAGTAACTGAATACGATTGGTACGAAGAAACAATGATTAAAAATATTAAATTGGTGTTTACGCCGAGTCGTCATTTTAGTGGTCGAGGGGTGTTAAATCATTGTCAGACCTTGTGGGGTTCTTGGGTGGTAATTGCTCCAGAAATGAAAGTATATTTTAGTGGCGATGGTGGTTACTCTCCTGAATTTAAAAAGATTGGTCAGAAGTTTGGCGGATTTGATATGGCGTTTATAGAAGACGGAGCGTATAATAAACGATGGCAACATGTGCATATGTTGCCCGAGCAATCCGCACAGGCAGGGATTGATTTAAAAACGAAAGTCGTTTTGCCAATACATTGGGGAAAATTTGATTTATCTACTCACCAATGGACAGAGCCTGTACGACGAATTAAAAAAGCACTAACGCAACACAATGATACCATTGCAGAGGAACAACAAATTGAGTTGGCAACACCACGAATTGGAGAGACTTTTAGTTTAGAGCATTTCCCAAAAGCAGAATGGTGGGAAGAAAAAAACAACTAATATATAAAAAGACCTGACAGATTTTAAAAACCTGTTCAGGTCTGAATGGATTATAATTTTATACTAAAAAAATAGTAACAGTTTAGATGTTACTCAAAAATGGTATCCTATGAAAACAAATAGATTTTTTAAATTATGGTTTCCAATTATTGGATTACATGTGCTTCATCAACTTGAGGAAAGTATTAGTTTTTTTGAATGGTATATTGAAAACGCAACTAAAATCCCTCAATGGTTATTAATCCTAAGTATAGAAAATGCAAAAACAGCATCGATGCATCCTGAATATTTTATTTTTGCAACTTTAGGGCAGTTGACTGTCGTTTCATTACTTGCATTTCTATTTAGACATAATGAAAAAGTAACGATGATATTACTATATTTATATATAATCGGTTTGTCTTTCTTTTTAATTTGGCATATTTTGATTAGTTATATAGCACATTCTTATGCTCCAATCATGGTTACTTGCCTTTTGGG
>PDWJ01000851.1_pt1 | contig 41970 bp, 33 predicted proteins | sample 1430881 | NCBI WGS metagenome assembly PDWJ01 (sample SAMN01162460, study PRJNA174530) | Oral metagenome, whole genome shotgun sequencing project. | biome: Marine environment; feature: Marine mammal; material: Swab sample of the gingival sulcus; isolation source: swab sample of gingival sulcus...
GGTGTGGACTGAGGTGATGTTGGATGGGTCGTGGGCGACGTCTCAGGTGCGTCAGTCTGACAGCACTGGGTATTTCACCATCCCGTTGACCTATGGGCAAGGGATCGTTGGGGTCTACGAGTATCGGGTGGGGGCTCAGACACCGTCGGGAGTGATCTATTCTGATCCCTTCGACATCAAACGTTCCTGTGTTGTGTCGAGAACGTTGCGATATGGGATGAGCGGTGCCGATGTCGCCTGCTACGAGCAAGAACTCTTAGCTCGCGGCTTCCAAAGCGAGCACATCGATAGCGAGTACGGGGCCAGTACTCGAGATATTGGGACCAAGGCTGCCGAACGGCATTTCGGACTTGCTCCCGATGGTGTTGCCGATCCCTTCCTGCTCGATGCCCTCGGGCTCTGGACGGGTTCATTGCCCTGGGGCTGGAACCAGCGCGATGGTGACTGCAGCATGTATCCCAACACCAAGGCCGTGATGATCGACAAGGTCACCCAACGGCTCTGGCAGTGCGAAAACGGTCAAGCGGTGTCGGGCTTGAAGCCCTTCACTTCCGGTCCCACCTGGCAAGCGCCCAAGGGCTCCTACAGTGTCTTCTTCAAGCTGCATCCCCACTTCACTCCTGGCGGTCTCCGACTCGACTACTTTGCTGGCTGGGCTATTGGCGCTGGTGGGGGCCGCATCGGATTCCATAAGTATGTCCTCATGGAAGAGCACCAGGTGGGCACTGAAGAATGGAGGGGTCGGTCCCACGGGTGCTTCCGCATGCGGACAGCCGATGTCCAGGGCCTGTTCAACTTTGTTGACTACGGCACCAGGGTTCGGGTGTTGAATAACGGATGATCCCATCTGCTGGATATCTCGACCCGCCGGTCTAAATCGGACGGTGAACGGTCGTCTAAGATTGCCGATGCTGTACAGCACGTTGTGCGGCAGTCTTTGGCCTCCCCACACATGATCGATCCCTCACCTGCTTTCTCCCAGTCCGGTCGTCGTCTGACCCACCTCGACCGCCTTGAGGCTGAATCGATCCATATCATGAGAGAGGCGGTTGCCGAGAGCGAGCGGCCGGCGATGCTGTATTCGATCGGCAAAGACAGCTCGGTCATGCTCCATCTCGCACGCAAGGCGTTCTACCCGTCGCCGCCGCCGTTCCCCCTGGTCCATGTCGACACGATGTGGAAGTTCTCTGACATGTACGCCTTTCGGGATCGCACCGCTGCTGAGCTCGGTCTTGATCTCGTCGTTTATCAGAATCCCGAGTGCGTTGACCGGGGAATCAATCCCTTCGATCACGGTTCAGCACTCCATACCGACATGTGGAAGACCGAGGGGCTGAAACAGGTCATCGACAAGTACCAATTTGATCTTGCCTTCGGGGGCGCTCGACGTGACGAAGAAAAATCACGAGCCAAAGAGCGCGTATTCTCGCTTCGCTGTCCCCAACACCAGTGGGACCCCAAGCGCCAACGTCCCGAGCTGTGGAGTCTGTATAACGCCCGTCGGAGTCCGGGTGAAACCGTGAGGGTGTTCCCCTTGTCGAACTGGACTGAGCTCGATGTCTGGCAATATGTCCACCTCGAGCAAATTCCGATCGTTCCTCTCTATTACGCAGCACCCCGACCGGTCGTTGAGCGCGATGGGGTCATGATCATGGTCGATGACGATCGGATGCGGCTCAACCCAGGCGAGCAGCCCGAGATCAAACACATCCGGTTCCGCACTCTCGGGTGCTACCCGCTGTCGGGTGCGATCGAGTCGACGGCGACCACCTTGACCGAGATCATCCAGGAGATGCTCTTGGCAACCACCTCCGAACGTCAGGGTCGAGTCATCGACTTTGATGGATCAGCATCGATGGAAAAGAAGAAGCAAGAAGGCTACTTCTGATGGCTCATTCGTCTGATCTGATCGCTGCTGACATCGATGCTTATCTCGATGCCCATCACCACAAATCTCTCCTTCGCTTCATCACCTGCGGATCGGTAGATGACGGCAAGAGCACCTTGATCGGCCGTCTGCTCTATGAGTCGCACCTCGTCTTTGAGGACCATTTGGCGGCCCTCGAAGTCGATTCGGCCAAGGTGGGCACCCAGGGCTCGGACCTCGACTTTGCCCTCCTGCTCGACGGCTTGTCGGCAGAGCGAGAGCAGGGAATCACCATCGATGTTGCCTATCGGTTCTTTTCAACCGAGAAGCGTAAATTCATTGTGGCCGACACCCCCGGACATGAGCAGTACACCCGCAATATGGTGACCGGAGCCTCTACTGCGGAGGTGGCGGTGATCCTGGTTGACGCTCGTCATGGGGTCCTCACCCAGACCCGTCGCCATAGCTATCTGGTTTCCTTGCTCGGGATTCGCAAGGTGGTTCTCGCCATCAACAAGATGGACCTGGTCGACTATTCGCGATCAACCTTTGATGGGATCGTGGGCACCTACCGTCAGTTCGCTCATCAGATCGGGATCGAGGACATTACCTGTATCCCCATCTCGGCGGTCAAGGGCGACAACATCACCGTTCTCAGTGAGCAAACACCGTGGTATGACGGTCCCACCCTGATGGACTATCTCGAAACCGTCCCGGTGGACGACCGGTCGCGGAACGCGCCTTTCCGAATGCCAGTTCAGTGGGTCAACCGCCCGCATTCGGATTTCCGAGGGTTTTCTGGTCGGATCGTGAGCGGTTCGGTCTGCCCAGGTGATCCCATCCGTATCGCCCCATCCGGTAACACGAGCATTGTCGAGCGAATCGTCACTATGGATGGCGATCTCGATGAGGCGGTCTCCGGCCAATCGGTGACCCTCACCCTCGCCGACGAGATCGATGTCAGTTGTGGTGACGTGATCTGTGCTGGCCGCGACGCGATGGAGGTCGCCGACCAGTTTCAAGTGACCCTGGTGTGGATGCACGAGGATGCCATGATGCCGGGCCGTCCCTACTTGCTCAAGACGTCAACCTGCACGGTGAGTGCCACGATCGCGGCTCCCAAACACCGCATCGACATCAATACCCTCGATGAGTTGGCCGCCAACACCCTCGAACTCAATGAGATCGGGGTGTGCACGCTGGGTCTTGGTCGACCGATTCCGTTCGACCCCTACCAGGAGAACCGCGAAACCGGGAGCTTCATTATCATCGACAAGTTCACCCAGTCGACGGTGGGCGCCGGCATGTTCCACTTTGCGTTGCGCCGGTCCCACAACATCGCCTGGCAAGAACTCACCGTCGGTAAGCAAGCCCGAGCTGAGCTGAACGGGCATCGTCCTGGCATCGCCTGGTTTACCGGTCTGTCGGGCTCGGGCAAGTCGACGATCGCCAATGTCGTGGAACGCAAGTTGCATGCGATGGGGGTTCGAACCTATCTACTCGACGGCGACAATGTCCGGCACGGGCTCAACCGCGACCTTGGCTTCACCGATATCGATCGGGTTGAGAACATTCGTCGAATCGCTGAGGTTGCCGCCCTGATGGTCGATGCTGGACTGGTGGTGCTGGTCTCGTTTATTTCCCCGTTCCGGGCTGAGCGTCGATTTGCCCGCGACCGGGTGGAGCCGAGCGAGTTCGTCGAGGTATTTGTCGACACCCCGCTTGAGGTTGTCGAAGCCCGTGACCCCAAGGGTTTGTACGCCAAAGCTCGAGCCGGCGAACTGATCAATTTCACCGGGATCGATTCGGCCTATGAGCCACCGCGTGATCCCGAGGTCCATATCGACACCACGATGACCGATCCTGAAGCGGCTGCCGATCACGTGATCGCTGCGTTGGCACTGTTTGAGAGCCCTGTCCGGTCATCCGGTAGAGTTTCCGACACCGAATCGCCCAGCGAGAAAGCCGATTGAGTGGATATACGACAGATCATTTTGGAGGAACTCGAGGATCTCTTTGACGAGGACGATCTCGAGATGCCGGAGTTCACCGATGACACGCTCTTGCTCGACACCGATCTTGACAGTCTCGGATTCGCTGTTCTGGTGACCCGGCTTGACGAACGGCTGGGCTACGATCCCTTCTCCTTGATGGACGATCCCGTCTACCCGGCAACCCTCAAAGAATTCGTCACCGTCTATGAGAGGTTTGCGCCTGGAACCGACTCGGCGTGATCGTTGTGGGAGACAGCGGCTCAGCGAACACGATCTCCGCCGATCGGTTTGGTTTCACCACCGACGAGTTGAGTGCTGATCCCTTTGGATGGCGTCACCAGGTAGACGCTGGTGGCACAGCACTCTTGCGCACCACCGATGCAGCGGCGGTCGCTGCAGCCTTGGTCAGTCTTGAAGGCTGGGCAGCCACCGTCCACCTCGTTCCGCCTGATCTTCCCGATGAGGCTGTCCCGGATGGGGTCCACCTCAGTCTCGATCTGGTTTCCTCGCCCTCGCCGGATGTGGTCGATCCGGGAGCGCGATCGACCCAGTGGGTTCTCTACACATCGGGAACCACCGGTGTCCCCAAGCCGATCGTCCACACTCGCCGATCCCTGACGCGAACCGTGGTGGCCACCGCCGATTCCTCGTTCGTGTGGGGTTTGGTCTACGACCCCAACCGCATGGCTGGCATCCAGGTCTTGCACCAAGCCTTGGCCAGCGGGGCTCGACTTGTCGCCCCTCGCCTCGATGCCTCGCTGAGCGACAAGGTAAGCGCTCTGATCGACGGTGGAGTCAATGCCCTGTCGGCTACGCCCTCACTGTGGCGGCTCATGCTCCAGATTCCTTCCGTTGCCGGGTGGTCGCTTCGCCAGATCACCCTGGGCGGAGAAATCGCCGATCAGCGAATCCTCAACGCTCTGGCGGCGGCCTTTCCCTCAGCTCGGATCGTCCACGTCTTCGCGTCAACCGAAACCGGTGCAGCATTCTCGGTGAAGGACGGTCAGGCTGGTTTCCCGGTTACCTATCTCAGCGATCCACCAAGGGGAGTACGTCTCGACATTCGAGAGGGAATCCTCCACGTCTTCAGTCCTGGTGTGAGCGCTGCCGGTGAAGATGGGTTTGCCTCAACCGGTGATGTGGTCGAGATCGTCAACGATCGGGTGCTCTTCCGGGGCCGAGCCTCGGGGATGATCAATGTTGGCGGAGCCAATGTGTGGCCCGAAGCGGTCGAAGATGTCTTGCGCCGTCATCCTGATGTGGTCGAAGCGGTGGTCACCGCCAAACCGAATCCGGTGCTCGGACAGGTGGTCGTCGCCACCGTGTCACTAGCCCCATCAGCCGATACGCAAGCGGTCTCCAAACGGCTTCGTCGATGGGTTCGAGATCACGCGCCCAAGAGTCATGTTCCCGCCTCGATCAATGTCGCCGACACTGTTGATGTCGCACCGACAGGAAAGGTAGTCCGATGAAAGATCTCATCGTGGTGTCCGGTACCTCTGGTGGTCTTGGCGCTGCTCTTGCCCAACGCTGTATCGCCGACGGTTTTCGGGTTGTCGGCGTGGCTCGCCGAGAGGTGAGCTCCGCCGATCTTGGCGTTGACGACGACTCGTATCAGCACCTGGTCTGGGATCTCTCCGAGCCTGACAGCTTGGGTGATCTTGCTCATCGCATCGTCGATGAGGCCGGTAAGCCCTACGGTCTGGTGAACAATGCTGCCCTCGGAACAGATGGCTTGCTCTTGACCCTGCACAACAGCGATATCGAGCAGGTGATCGCGGTCAACCTGACCTCGCCGATCATCCTCACCAAATACCTGATCCGTCATATGGTGGCCGCTCGCCGAGGCCGGATCGTCAATATTTCCTCGATCGTGGCTCGCACTGGTTATCGAGGACTCTCGGCATACGGTGCCACCAAGGCGGGCATCGAGGGCTTCACCCGTTCATTGGCCCGCGATGTCGGACGCCGCTCGGTGACCGTCAACGCGGTGGCGCCAGGGTTCTTAGAGACCGACATGACCTCAGGCTTGGGTGATGCCAACCTTGACCGCATCCGTAAGCGAGCGGCCCTCGGTCGGTTTGCCCACGTCGACGAGGTGGCCGCTGGGGTGTCCTACCTCTTGTCGGATGCTGGTGCCGGGGTGACCGGCTCGATCCTGACCATCGATGGCGGCTCAACGGCCTAGTCGTTGCCCATCGCCCGGTCGTAGACCGATCGCAGAGCACTGACGCGATAGGAGTCGGGGTCGATCTCCCAATCGGCAAAGAACTCATCGTGCGGACCCCGGCCCCACCGTCGTTGTATCTCGCGGAAGGTCGGTCGCAGGGCTGTATTGATCGCGCTCGCCTCGTCGTAGTGGAGGAGGTGACCATGGTCGGCTCCGTCGGCTTCAGGACTGGTAAAGAGCGCGCTCGTATCGCCCTTGATGCCATAGCGTTGCCGTAACAGGGTGGCGAACAAGAGCCGGTCAGCGGATGGAAGCGGTTCGGTTGCACGGCCCGGTGTCAAGGGAACGTCCCCGTTGACACCGGTGATCTTGAGGATCTGTCCCAATGGGTCGGTCACCGTTCGAGCGCCGGGCTCATAGGGGAGCGCGATCACCTCGTCGTCCCCGAACAGGTCGGCGAAGGTCTCGAGTGTTTTGATGATCGAGAGGTCGATCTGGGAGACGAAGGCTTCGCAGTCGAAGCGTGCCGGATTCTCTTCGGATGGGACGAATGGTGTCGTGTTGACCAGGGATTTCGACAGGAAGTCGGTGACGGTAAGAGCACCCGTTCCGGCACGGAGACCCTGACCAAACCATGCTTCGACATAGCGGTCCGGTCGATGCAGGGTGACAACGATCTTGGTGTCGAACCGGGACAGGAGTCGGCCTATCGTCTCGGTGTCGCTTCGCGTCGTGTTGGCAAAGTGCCACAGCCCTTCATCGGAAATGATGACCGATCGGTCTGAGGGAACTGTCTGGAGGGCGCGAGCGATGGTGATCGAGATCCGCATCGGCCAACCGAGGTAAGTAAAGCCGTGATCGGCCAGGGGAGTTGGATTGGCATCGAGAGCGGCGCGGAGGTCCTTTCCGGCGGTTCCCAGAGTGCCGACATGCAGGATCGCCTGCCGGGTGCGTGGGTGCCGCGGTCCTGGCCCACAACGGTCGTAGATCTCGCGGAAGGGGCTGGTCGGTACCCGATGAACATCCCAATCCGAGAAGAAGGCAGGCGCAGCGCCGGTTCCAAAGCGGTTCTGGAGCTCGGTGAACACCGGGCGGTACTGGTCGGCAAAGCGTTGGAGCTCTTCGGTGGTAAAGACGGTGTGCGATGGGCCAGGAGAGTGTCGGGGAGCTGTCAGCACCTCGAGCAGCGCCCGGTCACCGATCCAGTACTTTGACTGCAAGAGTCCCGCCAGGAGTACCTTGTCGGCGTCCGGTGACACATTGGCATGGTGATGACGCTTGACGGTGGACGAGCGTTGGATGTCCTGGATCGGGAGACCGGTACGGGACTCGAAGTCGGACAAGAAATCGCCACCAGCGAATTGGCCCCTATCGAACGGAGCAACCGTGAGGCGTTCTTCTCCGAAGATGTTGGAGTAGAGATCGATGGTCTCGACAAAGCTGAGGCTGTTTGCGACATCGGCTCGCGCGAGGAAACGGTCGATTCTGTAGGGTCCGTAGAAGCGGCGAGTGACATGCCGAAAGAGTGAATTCAGGAAGCTATCGGGTCGCCGGAGATAGACGATCACCTGGACATCAAACCCCGACAGTGCATTGCCGATCTCGTGGATCGTTTCGACGGTCGTCGAGTGGGTGTGCCACAAGCCCTCATCAGAGATGATCAGGTTGGACCCCTCGGGGCATCTCGCCACCGCATCGCGCACCGTCTGACCGGTTCTCATTGGCCATCCGGGGTAGAACCATCCATTCGCCAACAGGGCGTCGGTGTGGTCCTTGAGGAACCGCTGGAGGGTGGTGGTTCCGGTTTTCATCATCCCGATATGGAGGATGCAGCGTGGCTTGACCATGGTGAAGCTCTCGGAGGAATCAGTGAGGAAAGTCGTTGGTGTCGAAACGGGGTAGGAGCAGGGGATCGTGGATATCGATATCAGCTTTGGCAACCTCGGTGGTCAACCCGACCGTGCAGCCATGCTGGCGTAGCACGGTGAGGAGATCCTCGTCCCAGGCTCCATAGGGATAGCACATGGTCCAGCCCTCGTCGGTCGGCATGCCCAAACGCTTGAGGAACTCGATCGATCCCTGGACCTCGGCGGCCTGGACCTCGGGATCGACTCGGTTGAGCCAATAGTGCGAGACCCCATGGGATCCGAAATGCATCCCGGCATCAACCATGACGCGAGCCTGGTCAACCGTCAGATAGAGCTCGGCGGCAAAAGCTCGCTCGTCGACTGCGACGTAGCGCTCGAAGAGTGCAGAAGCGATCTCAGAGCGGATGGCAAGTGGGAGAGCGGTTTGGAGCATCCGCTTGACATAGATGGTCTCGGCATCGTCCCAACGATTGGGGTGAGCCCATTCGGAGCGGTACTCGGCCACGCTCTTGAGGCCCTGGTGGGTTCGGCTGGCGATCTCCGTATCGATTGCGGCGGCGAGCTCGGCGGATGACGGGGCGGTCGCCAGGATGAAATGAACCCGGTTGACATCGAGGAGACGTCCCTGCTCGATCGTTTCCACCGGGGGAAAGAACGATCCTTGAAGGCCACGCTGATGGAGGATCGGAAACACCGTGGTGTAGTGCTCGGCATACCCGTCGTCGAAGGTCAACAGGGCTGCATCGTCGGGAAGGTCTTCGCCCTGGGTGGCGGCAACCACATCATCCATGGTGACGATGGTGTAGCGATCCTCCAAATAGTCGAGCTGGCGACGGAATCCCGAGGTATCGAGACCTTTGATCTTCGGATACCGGGAAAGGGCAAGGTCCCTCACATAGTGGTACATCACGATGGTCAGCTCTCTGGCCATAGGCTGAGGATAATGAGTTCGCTTGGCTTGTCGCCACATCCGTTTTGGCACAGCTGGATGATCGATCCTGCCGCAGCGGTGATCTGAGCGCGTTAGCGTAGGGCAGATGAGAGTCCCGCTAGCGGTTCCCAATCTGTCTGGTCGAGAAGGGGAGTATCTCCAAGAGTGCGTGACCTCCACCTTCGTGTCGACTGCTGGTGCCTTTGTCACCCGGTTTGAGAACGAGATTGCCGCCATCAGTGGAACCGAGACAGCGGTGGCTACCTGTAGTGGCACTGTCGCTCTCCAAATGGCCCTGGAGGGGCTTGGCATCGGTGCTGGTGATCTGGTCATGGTGCCGTCGCTCACCTTTATTGCCAGCACCAACGCGATCACTCACAGCGGGGCTACCCCCTGGTTGGTCGATGTGTCCGCTGATACCTGGACCATCGATCTCGATCTGGCCAGGCACCTCATTGAAACCGAGACTGAAGCGTGCGACCAGGGACGGCGTCATCGCTCCAGCGGTCAGGTGCTTCGAGCGATCATGCCGGTGATGACGATGGGCGCCAGCCTCGACTTCGATGCAGCTGTGTCACTGGCTGGCGACTATGGGCTCAAGGTGGTCGTCGATGCGGCGGCAGCCATTGGTGCCTTCGGATCTGGTAACCGGCCGATCGGGGCCACCGGGGTCGACGCGGTGTGCTACTCGTTCAATGGCAACAAGACGGTCACCACCGGGGGTGGGGGAGCGCTCGCAGCTGATGACGCCGATCTCGTCGAACGAATCCGACACCTGATCACCACCGGCCGTCCTGGCCCGGACTATGACCATGATGTGGTCGCCTATAACTTCCGGATCACCAATCTCGAAGCAGCGGTCGGGGTGGCCCAGCTCGAGCGCCTGGGCTCCTTCCTCGAGCGCAAATCTCAGGTGTACGAGCGTTACCGCGAGTTTGTCTCGAGTCGCACCCTGCTCGATGACTTTCCAACGCCCCAGATGGGTCGCAGCGTTCATTGGTTTTCGGGCATCTACTACCGGGGTGATGATCCGCAGGTGGTGTCGGACTTCCGAGCCTTCATGCAAGACAAGGGGATCGATGTTCGACCATTCTGGAAGCCAGTACATCTCCAGGTGCCCTACCGGGATACTCCAGCGAGTTTGATGAAGGTCAGCGAGGAGATCTGGTGGCGGATCGTGCCGTTGCCAGCATCGACCGGCATCACCGATGCCGAACTTGACTATGTGATCGACTGTGCTACGGAGTTTTGGGATCGCGATGGCCTCACCTAGAACTCGCCGGATTGCGATCGCGACCTTTGGTCGTTCCGACTTTTCGGTCTTGCGACCCCTGGCCCAACTCCTTCACGCCAGCCCTGACTATGAATTTGGTTGGTGGGTTGGTGGAGCCCATTTCGAAGCGATCAGCGGGGCCACTGTCACCGATATTGAAGCGACGGGTATGCCGGTTTGGGCCCGTATCGATACCGGAACGGCTGGTCGTTCTCCGCTCGACACCGTTCAAGCGATGGCAGCCCAGATGGCGGGATTCGCTGAGGCCGCCTCGGCCTCGCCTCCGCCCGACCTGGTCCTGATCCTCGGTGACCGGTATGAGGCGGTGGCGGCTGGACTGGCGATGGTGCCGCTCGGCATACCGGTTGGCCATATCAGCGGCGGCAGTGTGACCGAGGGAGCGATCGACGATGTCTTCAGGCACTGCTTGACCAAGATCGCCAGTGTCCATTTCTGTGATCTTCCGCTCTTTGCCCAGCGCATCCATCGGATGGGCGCCCCGGTAGACCGGATCTTTGTGACCGGAGCGCTGGGCTTGGATGAACTTTGTCGAGCTGAGATCGCCCCGATCGAGGAGCTGCGAGCCTGGACCGGTCGCGACAGTCTTGAGCCGGGATATGCCCTAGCGACTCTCCACCCTGAGTCGAGGGCTCCGGCCCTGACCCGCCCGATGGCTGAGGCCATGTTTGATGCCCTCCATCGTCTCGGGCACACGGTGGTGGCGACCTACCCAAACGCCGACCCGGGGGCCGATGAGATCGTCGATGTCCTCAATTCGGTGGCCAGCGACGGTGTCATTGTCGTGAAGTCGTTCGGAGCGGATCGGTTCCCGACGGCGATGGCCCACGCTGGATTCATGATCGGCAATTCGTCTGGTGGCATCATCGAGGCCGCGAGCTTCGGGCTTCCGGTCGTCGATATCGGTGATCGTCAGCGTGGCCGAGATCACGGGGCTAACGTGCTCCATTCCGAGCGAGATCAGGTCTCGATCACCGAGGCGATCAAGACGGTGACCAATCCGGCATTCCGGCAGCGCGCATCGGGGGGAAACATGTATGGCGATGGTCATGGAGCTGAGCGGGTTGTGGCAGCTTTGGGATCCCTGCCATGGGATGAGATGGGCAAGCCGCTTCCCTTCGCTGATCTAGACTTGGTATCTCTTGACGGGCAGGGAACACTATGAGGCTGATCGTTACCACTCCTGATGAACTCAACGAATTGTCTGTAGCACCACATGAGCCGGTGCGTGAGGCGATGAACCGCATGAACCTGAGCGGACGAACCTGTGTGGTGGTCGCCGCTGATGATGGCACCTTGGCTGGGGTGGTCTCCGATGGTGATGCCCGACGGTTCTTGTCGGCTGGCGGCTCGATCGACAGCCCGGTGAAGGCAGCGATGAACCCGTCGCCGACCACCTTGCCTCGCTCCACTCCGCCCAATGAAGTGAGATCGTTCATGGTGCGGCGAGGGTTCGACTTCATGCCGGTCCTCGACCAGGATCGTCTGGCCCAGCTCTTTCTTTTGGAGCATTCGCCCCGAGCTACCGACATGTCGGCGGTGGTCATGGTTGGCGGATTGGGTACTCGCCTGGCTCCACTCACCGACAACTGTCCAAAGCCCCTCCTGCCGCTCGGACCTAAACCGATACTGAGTCACATCCTTGAACACCTCATCTCCCAAGGGATCCATCGGTTTTCGTTCTCGGTCAATTACCTTGCCCAGATGATCGTCGACCACTACGACGATGGGTCAGACTTCGACTGCTTTATCGACTATGTCTACGAGAACACGAGGATGGGCACCGGTGGATCGTTGAGTTTGATCGATACCGAAACCCTCTCCGACCCATTCCTCTGTCTCAACGGCGACCTATTGAACGATGTCGATATCGGCGCGCTCAAGAGTCTTCACGTGTCGCGAGAGTGGGAAGCAACGATGGCGGTGATTCGGCGTCGCCACACCATCCAATACGGAGTGGTCGACACCGGCGAAGATGGCACCTTCCAGAGGATCGACGAGAAGCCGGTCCAGTCCTATCTGGTCAACGCCGGCATCTATATGTTGTCGAAGTCAGTGCTGGACTGCGTTCCGTCTGGAGTTGAATACGACATGCCCACCCTGTTCGACGATCTCCGCAAACGAGGTCGAGCATGTGGGACCTACCACCACACCGGCCGGTGGATCGATATCGGTACTACCTCCGAGTATCAACGAGCACAAGCCATCTTTGACGATACGGAAAGCCGCTAGATGATCACATCACACCAACTCAGCAGTCTCGATCATCACGTGTTGGGGCGCGACACCAGCTTGTTCGGAGATGACCTCCGTCGCTTTGACGACAAGCTCGGAGACCTCATCGAAGGGCGACGCTTCTTGGCCTTAGGTGCGGCCGGTTCGATCGGGTCGCGCACCTTGGGCACGATCGCCGCCTACAACCCGAGTGTTCTCCATGTCGTCGACCACAACGAGAACGGGCTCGCCGAACTCACTCGGCAGCTTCGCTCGTCTCAGGCTCTGGGAGATCACACCGAGCTGGTCACTCTGCCCTTTGATATCGGTGGTCGCCCCTTTGCCCTGTGGCTTGAACGTCAGACGGTGCCCTACGACTATGTCCTCAATTTTGCCGCGCTCAAGCATGTCCGAACCGAAAAGGATCCCTACTCGATCCTGGCCATGCTCGAAACCAATGTCTTGCATCTCGATCGACTCTCACGCCTGGTCGGCGACCAGGTCAAGCGCGTGTTTTCGGTGTCCACCGACAAGGCGGCGAACCCGGCCAGCATGATGGGGGCCACCAAGCGCTTGATGGAACATGCCCTCTTCTTGCCCACTCAGCCGTGGGGTGAAGAGACTGTGGTGACGTCGGCCCGATTCGCCAATGTGGCATTCTCCAATGGGTCCCTCCTCCAGAGTTGGCAGTATCGCTTGGCGGCCAATCAGCCGTTGGCCTGTCCGGCCGAGACGCGACGGTTCTTCGTGTCCCTCGATGAGTCGGGTCACCTGTGCACGCTGGCTGCCCTCTTGGGCACCGATCGCACACTCTTGATCCCGGCCCTCCATCCCGAAGACCACCTTGAGCTCTTGAGTGATGTGGTGGAACGGTTTTTGGCCTTCCACGGATATGACGCGGTCACCACCGACGATCCCGACGAAGCGTCGCGTCGGGTCGCCGAGCTCTCGTCACGCAATGCGTGGCCAGTGTTGCTGACTCCGCTGGATACCGGTGGAGAGAAGCCCTACGAGGAGTTTGTCGGTGAGGGCGAACAGGTCCACGATTCGTCGTTCGCCGCTCTGCGAGAGCTGGGCTACCGACCACCGGCCGACCCCAGCAGCTTTGCTGACCTGGTGACCGCTGTAGCTGCCATCTTGAGCGGCGAACGCCCCGATGTCGTGACCACCGACCAGCTCAAGGATCTGATTGCCACGGTCGAGCCGGCCTTTGCCCAGACCCATCGAGCGAGCACCAAGCTCCTTGATGAGAGGATGTGATGATGAGACCCGATCCCTATGTCATCGCCGAGATCGGGGTGAACCACAACGGATCGGTAGAGATCGCTCGGCGCTTGATCGAAAAAGCAGCTGCCGCGGGTGCTGATGCAGCCAAGTTTCAGACCTTTACCGCTGATGAGCTGGTAACCCGGCGGGCGGCTAAGGCCGACTACCAGGTTGCCAATACGGGCGACGATGGTAGCCAGTTCGACATGCTCAGGCGGCTTGAGCTCAGCGAGGATGATTTCGCTGACCTCGCCCGCCACTGTGCTGGCTGCGGTATCGACTTCTTGTCGACTCCGTTTAGTTGTGCCGGTGCCGATCTGCTCGACCGCATTGGGGTCACCAGCTTCAAGATCGGATCTGGAGACTTGACCTATCATCAGTTCTTGGCTCATGTCGCATCGTTTGGTCGGCCGATCATCTTGTCAACCGGGATGTCCACCCTGGCCGAGGTTGAATCAGCTCTCAATGTGATCGATGCGGCTGGTCCGGTGCCGGTGACCCTGCTCCATTGTGTGTCCGACTATCCCGCCCGACCCGCAGACTGCAATCTGAATGCCATGGCGACCATGCGGGCTGCGTTTGGTCGTCCGGTCGGGTGGTCTGATCACACCATCGGGAGTGCGGTCAGCGTGGCCGCGGTAGCGCTGGGAGCCACGGTGATCGAAAAGCACATCACCCTCGATCGCTCGATGGAGGGGCCCGACCATCGGGCCTCGATGCCGCCAGACGAATTTGCTTCCTTTGTCGCTGATCTGCGATCGATCCAGCCAGCGCTAGGAGATGGGATCAAGCGACCGGTTGCCGCTGAGCTGGCAACTGCCACGGTGGCTCGCCGGTCACTGGTGGCGCGACGCTCCCTGGCCGCTGGCGAAGTGGTCAGTAGGGATGATGTGGCGATCATGCGGCCGGGCACCGGGTTGCCGCCAGCCATGCTCGATCTGGTGGTCGGGAGTCGTGTCGCTCGTCCGATCGTTGCTGACGAGGTCTTCACCGATCAGGTATTTCGTCCCGATGAGTGCTGAGGTCGTCATTCTTGGGGCTGGAGGACATGCCCGGGTCGTCGCTGATGCCTTGTCCCTCAGTCGTCCTCAAACCCGAGTTATCGGCCATTTGGCTCTTGAACCGGCTCCAGATGACGCTCCTGAGCTTGGCGCCTGGCTGGGGTCGGACCTTGAAGGCGCTGAGATCTCAACGGACACCTTGATCGCCATCGGTATCGGTTATGTCGATGCCGCCGGAGCACAGCGTCGGGCTGATCTGGTTGAAGCGATCGACGATTCACGTTTGCTCACCATCGTTCATCCTCGGGCCAGCATCGCCGGTGCGGTCTCACTTGGAGCGGGTGCTTTCGTCGGAGCTGGTGCAGTCGTCGGGGTCGGGACCACGATTGGGCGGGCAGCGATCATCAATTCGTCGGCATCGGTCGACCACGACTGTGTGGTCGGGGCGAACGCCCATATCGGGCCTGGCGTGGTGATGTCCGGAGGCGTGACCGTTGGCGAAGCCACCCTGGTCGGGGTTGGTGCGGTCGTCCGCCAAGGTGTGATCATCGGTGACCATGCCGTTGTCGGAGCCGGGTCTGTGGTGGTGTCCAAGGTGGCATCGGGATCGATTGTGTTCGGGGTACCTGCCGGTGAGCCGGCCCGATGATGGCCATCCTCGGTGAGACCGTCCTCACGACTTCATCAGCGACCTCTCTTCTGTAATAAAGGAGCCTTGTCATGGCAACCATATGCACCATTTGTGCCCGAGGTGGATCGGTCGGCGTCCCGCGCAAGAACATACGGAGCTTGAGGGGAAAGCCCCTGATCGCGTGGACGATCGAACAGGCGGCTCAGGTTCCTGAGATCGACGGGATCTATGTCTCAACCGAAGACGATGAGATCGCTGAGATCGCTCGAGAGTATGGGGCGACCGTGCCCTATCGACGTCCCGCCCATCTGGCGACCTCAGCGGCAGCCAAGATCCCAGTCATCATCGATTTGGTGGAACAGGTCGAGTCGCAGGGGATCACCGTCGATCGCATCGTCGACCTTGACCCCACCTCACCCTTGCGAGACGTGTCCGATATCCAAGATGCTGTCGACCTCTTGGCTGACGATGTCGATGTGGTCATCACCGGCTATCTCTCCGACAAGAACCCGTACTTCAATATGGTCGAGCCCAAAGGCGGAGGAAGCTATGGCCTGGTCGCTGGCCCCGGCAATGTGGTCGCTCGCCAGGCTGCTCCACCGGTCTATTCGATGAACGGATCGGTCTATGTCTGGCATCGCCACACCATTGATAAAGGGTTGTGGGATGGTCGGGCGGTGATGCATGAGATGCCTCGCGAACGCTCGGTCGATATCGATAGTGAGCTCGACTTCCGTATCGTCGAGCTCTTGATGGAAGAACGTGGCCGGTGATCTCACCGCCCACCATGGGGGCGGGGGTGGGTCCCAACCGCGACCGGTTGACCCAACCGGTCACCGATCAGGACGGCTCATAACCCACAAGCAGAGGATGTCAACATGATTCGTGTTCGTTTTGCCGTCGCCGATGATCGCGCGGCGCTCGAAGAATTCATCCACGACCACTGGTCAGCCAGCCATATCTTTGTTCACCATCCTGAGGTCTTTGAGTGGCAGCATCTCCAAGACGATGGCCGTTTCAATATGGTGGTCGCCGAAGAAGTAGCTGAGGATCGGTCGGCTGTCTTGGGGATCCTCGGTTTCATCCCCTTTGGTCACTTTGGTTCTGGCCTTGGTGACCGTGACATCATGTTGGCGATCTGGAAGGTCAAAGACGAGGGAGCACCCCCCGGCTTGGGACTTCGGCTCTTGAAGTATCTCGATCGGGAATTGTCGCCTGACCTGATCGGAGCGATCGGGATCTCCGACATTGTGCGCCCTCTGTATCGCCTCTTGAAGTATGAACTCGGTTCACTGACCCAGGCGGTGATTTTCCATCCCGAATTGACTCCGGAATCATCTCGCGTCGCCAGTGGGGTCCCCACCGAGAGTTGTGGCCCAGCGCCAACACCAGACCGCTCGGTGCGTTTGGTGCGGTTCGACGAGATCGATGAGCCGACGATCAACCGGCTGGGGGCAGCGTCAATACCGACCAAGAACGTCAATTATGTTCGACGGCGGTTTGTTGAGCATCCGTGGTATCGCTACGAGATTCGTGGGGTTGAGGTTGATGGAGCGATCGAGGCGTTGTGCATCTGGCGAGTGGTCTCTGCCGCTGGTACCCAGGTGCTTCGCATTGTCGACATCGTCGGTGAAGTCGACTGGTTAGCATCGGCGGGTGTAGCGCTTCAGGCTGAGGTCGTTGCCGCTGATGCTGAATACCTTGACCTGATGGTGTGGGGGATTCCCGATGAGGTCTTGGCTACTGGCGGATTCACCATCAGCGATGGTGACAGCGACCTGATCGTCCCCAATTATTTTGCTCCGTTTGAGCGGCGCCATATCCGGGTTGATCTCGCGGTGATCTCTCGTGGTGATCGAGGGGTTCCTCTCCGGCTCTATCGAGCTGATTCCGATCAGGACCGGCCCAACAGCGACGCTGACCTCTCCCGATGAAGATCGTCATCGTCATCCAAAAGATCGCTGGACTGAGGGGTGGGGCCGAACGGATCGTGGTCGATCTGGCCGGAGGATTGAAATGTCGTGGCCACGAGGTGACCGTGGTGACCTTTGAGCCCAGCACCGAGCTGCCGGGATATCCCCTCGATGGGATCGATGTGGTCAACCTGTTCCCGCCGATCCTTCGGCGAGTCCTGGCGCTGCTGTCGCAACCGGGATCCCTCGATCCGGTCGAACAGCGGGTGTCGCGTCGTCGGTGGGGTCGGATCGGGGACTGGGCGTTGTGGCACATGACCCATGGGGTGTTTGCCCGGCGTCTCACCCGGTGGCTGAAGCATCAATGTGTCGATGTGGTCGTCGGATTCATGCCGCCGGCGATCTCAGCGGTGGCGTTTGGCGGCATCAGACTGGGTGATCGGCGTCCCCGTCTGGTGGCCTCAACCCATAATGTTCCCGATCATGATTTCGGGGATTCGGCACGGTGGGATCAAAACCCGGTAGCGCGGGAACGTAACCGAGCGGCGCTCTCGATGGTCGATGTGGTAACCGTGCTACAACCTGACTTCATCGACCAGCTTCCTCGGTCGGCTCGTGGTCAGGCGACAGTGATGCCCAATCCGGTTGAACGACGTGGTGGTGGTGATCACCCAGCTTCACGCCGTCCGGTGATCCTCGGCGTCGGTCGTCTGACCGATGTCAAACGCTATGACCTCGCCGTTCACGCTGCCAAGGTATTCCTCGCCGACCATCCTGAATGGAGGATGGAGATCTTCGGGGAGGGCCCCGAACAGGCAGCGTTGGAGGCCTTGATCACCGGGTCGGGCTTGGCTGATCATGTCCGGTTGAGGGGAACCACCTCAGACATTGGCCGTCACTATGACACCGCCCGGATCCTGATTCATCCAGCCAAGTTCGAAGGATTCGGACTTTCGGTGGCTGAAGCGATTCTTCATGGCCTGCCGGTGGTGGCGTTCTCGTCGTGTAGTGGGGTGAACGCTCTCGTCGAGCCCGGGATAACCGGGCTTTTGGTCGATGAGTCACCGGATCCGGTCGGAGCACTGGCGCAAGCATTGGCACATTTGGCTGATGATCCACTCTCTGATGCCTCTCATCAGGCGGGGATCGATCGGCTCGCCGACCGGCTCGATCCGGATCGGATCCTTGATCGGTGGGAGCAGATCCTCACCGGAGATCTTCCAGCTCAATAAACAGGCCAGTGGGATCACCCGGTGTTGTGCCGGGTGTCAGGTCGCCAGCGGGGCTCCACCGGCGGTCGTGACCGTCTAGATCTCGAAGCGCGGATGCGGCCCATCGAGGAAGATCGATGATGGGAGTTCCTCGGGTTGACGCATACCGTCGGCGCCCTGGTCGATGGCGAGGTTCACCAATGCTCGAAGCCGGGTACGGGGACCCTCGATGAACTGGGGTTCACGGTCGACGAAGGCCCTGGTTTTGGCGATTGCCGCTTCAGGATCATCGCGGTAGGCGGTGATGATCCTGACCAGCTCATCAGCTGAACCGACGGTGTCACCGCCGACGATCGAGGCGATATCGAGGGGGTAGGGGAGGTCGCCATCGGTGACGCAGACCACCGGGGTCTGACGAGCCGCCGCTTCGACCCCGACCGTGCTGAACGCCGTCAGGGTGATATCGGCAAGAGCGATCGCCTGCTTAGCATTGCCATCGAGGACGACCACCTCGATCGAGCTGGTTGCTGCCTGATCGAGATAGTGCTGGGTACGGCTGGGAGTATCCTCAGGATGGGGCTTGAGGAAAACCATCGAATCGGTGCGTTGAGCAGCGGTCAAGATGGTGGCCCACACACTCGAGAGATGGTCCCAGTTGAGTGCTTGGCTAAAGAACACCAGACTGACGCGATCGGGATCAAGGGTGATGCCACGAGACGTGGCCAGCTCGGCTTGCGCGAGTTTCTGTTCTTGTTCAGCGTCGTAATTCGCCGGAGCGATCAGGCGTGGCGAACCAAGGGTGAAGGTGCGATCCAGCGGGATACCGAAACCCGCTGATGCACGATGGCGGAAATAGTCCGACATCACCCCGTAGTAATCAGCGGTGACCTTGGCGTAGCGAGCGTAGTTGTTGTCTTGGGCGTGGGGTTCGACACAGATCGTCGGGACACCGACGTGCCGGGCGATCGAGGTGATCGCCGAGACCGCTGGATTCCGGTTGGGGGATATGACGATGGCATCCGGCAGACGATCGGTGGCAGCCAGGATGGCGAACAGGGCATCGAGAACCCGATAGCGGGTGATCGAAGGAACCAGATCCGATCGGATGATTCGGCTCAGAGCGATGCCGTACCCCTTGATTGCTGTCGCAAGATAGGGGTCAAGATCGTCGTTGACCGGGGGGCAGATCTTGTGAAGATGACGGTGGAGAGCGTCAGCGAAAGGAGCATCGGCTCCGGTCTTGGACTGGACAAAGACCGGATTGATATCCGATGCAACGCCCATGTTGGAGAGTTCTCGGATCAGGGTGGTGGCATTCGAACTGAGATGAATCAGCCCGACCGCAAAGTCCTTTGTGAGATCAGCGATATAGCCGGCTGATGCCAGGTTGTAGGCCGGAACGTTTGCGGTAGCGAACCCAATCCAGGGTGACGGACCTTGAGCGACCATCTCAGCGGTGTTTTGGGCGATCCGCTGAATCGCCTCGTCATACTTCGCGGCGATGATGTCCGCTGGCGGGGTATGGCTCGGCGATGGTGCTGTCCATTGCGATCCAAGAATCTCATCGACTTGACGCAAGAATCGCAGTCGTCCATCGGCCGATCGGGAGATCGACCTGATGTCAACCCGGTCATCGGATTTGAGGGCATCGATACTGGACAGAAGGCGCAGGTATTCGCTCGTTGCCCGATGGTTGTCAACCGCGACGATGATCTCATCGAAGTCGTCGTCATCCACGAGCTCCTGGAGAGCTAGCACTCTCAGAGACTGGAAGAAGATCGAATCAGCAACGGCGACTTCGGCGGTCGGCTGGAAGTCGGCGGGGATCGGATCGATCACGTCCATCGCGCCTTGGATCACGGAAGGGACCAGACCGGTGATCGCTTCGTGGAGCTTGATGTATGGGTCGGAGAATCGGGTGATACGAGATCGGATGTGCTCGACCGTGACCGATCGTGGACCCATCCCTTCGGGCAGGTGAGAAAAGTCCAACCGGCCATAGGTATCAAGGGTCGAGATGACGGTCACGGTGTCAGCACCCAAGAAGAGTTGAGAAAGGTCGGCGGCTGAGCCGTACTTATCGGTGATGATCAACCGTTTGATCGGACGATCCGCAGGCCCAACCCGTTTCCAGCTCATGCTGGCTTGGAAGGAATAGAAATCCCGATGAGGAACCTCATACACCGCTTCGATCCAGCTGGTGAGTTCGGCCGACTCATCAGGGGGCAAGAGGAGGATGCCGGCGCCGGAGAACGCTGCTCCAAGAAGCCGATGTGTTCGCACTCGGTCACCGATCCGGGAGCGGTTTGCCCGGTTGGCCAGCCATGCTCTGGTGAATTGGTGGGAGAGCGGGTGTTGGGCTAGTCCAGCCACGATGATCGGATCGGAGGTTTGCTCCAGCCCGGTAATAACGAATTCCTCGAGTGCATCTCGATCGTTGTGAAAGAGCCGGTTGAGTCGGGCCTCGACATCATGCCAGCTTCGCCCATAGGTCACGGTCCAAAACAGCCAGGTACCTAGCGAGGTTCCTCCAGCGATGTCTGCAACTCGCACCGGCGCGGTGATCGTACGTCGTCGCAATTGGTGAGCCACCCGCTTGATCCGGCGTTTTGAGAGGTCACGTATCGCGGTGCGGCGCATATCGGGGGCGACTCCTTGGACAGTGGCCAGAAGGCGCTTGAGCTGTGAGAGTTGGGTACGCACGACTGATCCCGTCTCGTCGGATGGGTTGGCTATGACCGCTGATCGTTCGGGGTAATACGAGCTGCGGGGGCGATCAAGGTTGAGAGGCTATCGCACACCGATGGGGACCAGTCAGGCCAATAGCGGGGGTAGAACCGGGTTGGTTCCACCAGTTGGATGATCTGGGCAGCAACCGATTGGTCACCAGCGGCTAACGAGGTCGAATTCAGAGCCACTGCGAGGTCGAACGGGCGACGGTCTAACCATCGCCAGGCCTCAACCGGGAAATGGGCGGGGATGGTTGGTTTGTCGGCGAGCACCGGCGTGGTATCGCGGGGATGGTGTTTGACTACCAGGTCATAGCCAGCCCGGTCGATCTCGGCGCTGAGCTCCTGATAGAGATCGGACTTTTCAGTGGTGCTGGCCATACCGATCATGTCGAGAGGTTGGGTGAGGAGGAGTGCGGTCGGTCGTGATGACAGCTCGGGGACTGGATCGTCACCCCACAGGGTCAGTGCCAGTCGGCGGGCTCCATCACCGGAAATGTTTGACATCAAGGTGTCGGCAGTCAGGCGGTGGGCTTTTGACCGGGCCGGTTCAGGAAGACGGTCTGGCTGGGCTACCTCGATCTCATCGATCCAGGGTTCCTCCCCCCACACCTGGTAGCGCGGCGATCGGCCAACGGCTAGGCGAAGGACAGCCTTGAATAGAGGTACTCGGTGACGGACATAGTTGGCAAAGCCCGAGTCGCGCATGACGACATGGTCAGCTCGTCCAGCAACAACCTTTGAGAGGAAAAACCCTGGATGGTAGACATAGCCAACTTCGATGCCTCCACCGGGGAGCCAATCAGGGCACCAGCTCAGCGGTGTGACCGGTCGAGAAGCCCAGGTGATATTGCGGCGCACGATGTTTGGCATCCATCGCGGCAGCCTGGCGAACTCCTCGATCGCTTGGTGATCTGACACGGTGATCACCTCGGCATCGGCCAGATTGGCGATCGCTGCCATTCGGTCGGGATCGAGGGGCAGCCGATCATCGATGAACGCGATCCTGCGCTCGCAGCCGGCCGCTGGACGTCCCATCAGGTCAGCTGCAGCCCACAGCAGGTGGGCGTAATTGTCGATCAGATGGATCTCGGTAAGGGATCGTGAGATACGAGGAGGAGGCGCGGGCATAAGGAAGCTCATGATCGGGCTGGGAGCGTTTGACGGGTTCGCAGCCGATGGCGCACCAGTCTACAACGGTCATCAGAGGGGCTCTCGACCCGGTCGGGATCGTTTCCTCAGTCGAGCGGCGAAATGAGGCTATTCCGGGGGCTCAACAGCAGTCTCGACGTGTTGGCGTGATGAGGGCGGCAGATGGGGATAACTTTGAGATCTATGAGTGCCGACGAACAGCCAATGGAGGAGCGGCTCACGCCGATGACCGCCTTCTCGGTTGAGATGTCGGGATTCGGCTATCTCAAGGCGATGTGGGCTCGTCAGGGTTTCGTGATCGCCCTCCCCGCCGAGCAGCTCAGGGCATCTCATCAGAACACCATTCTTGGCAATGTGTGGCATCTGGCCAATCCAGTCTTGTCGGTCTTGGTCTACTTCTTGATTTTTGGTCCAGTGCTCGGCATCGACCGGGGCACGGAGAATTATTTGGTCTGGCTGACTATCGGCGTGTTCTCGTATCGCTTGAGTCAGTCGACCATCCAGCAATGCGCTGATTCGTTGGATCGAAATGTTGGGCTGATGCGTTCGTTCCGGTTCCCACGGGCGATCCTTCCGGTCACGGTGTCGATCAGCGAGCTGATGGTGTTTGGGTTCCAGATGATCGTGGTCTTGGCAACCCTGCTGTTGAGTGGGGTCAGCTTGACTTCTCGGTTCTTGGTCTTCCCCCTCGTCGTTATTGTTCACACCGCCTTCAATCTGGGAGCTGGGTTTATCGCTGCTCGGCTTACCGATGCCTTTGCCGATGTACGCGAACTGATCCCCTTCATCTTTCGGCTCATGCTGTATGCGTCCGGGGTGATCTTTCCGGTCGAGCGAATCGCTGAGCGGACCGACAGCATCCATCCCTGGATCAGTGTGGTCATCGAAAACAACCCGATCACCAACCTGCTTGACATGTACCGGTGGGCGATGATCGGCATCGATGTCGACCCGGCCAAGATCATCGCCACGGTGGTGATCTCCCTGCTGTTCTTAGTGGTCGGGTTCAAGTTCTTTAGGAATGTCGAATATCGGTACGGACGATGAGCGCTGACCTCCCAACTACTGCCGCGCCCTTGTCGATCGAGGTATCCGACTTGGTGGTCGACTACGAACTGTTTACCGAGCGGAGGATGGCACTCCGAGAGCGGTTTGTGACCCACCGGGGGACTGGTCATCGCATGGTCAGAGCTCTGAAAGGGGTCTCGTTCAAGGTCTATGAAGGCGAAGCGATCGGTGTGGTCGGATCAAATGGGTCGGGAAAGTCAACCCTGTTTGCAGCGATCGCCGGATTGCAACCGATCACCTCGGGCCAGGTCCGGGTATCCGATGAACCCCGTCTGATGGGTGTCGGCGCTGCCTTGATGCCCAAGATCTCCGGTCGCCGCAATATCCGCTTAGGTTTGCTCGCTCTCGGAATGTCGTCCGATGAAGCTGATGAGAAGATCGAGAGCATCGTTGAATTCACTGAACTTGGTGAAGCGATCAATCGCCCCCTATCGACCTATTCGTCGGGGATGCGTGCCCGTCTCCACTTTGCGATCGCGACCGCGATCACCCCGCGGATTCTCCTCATCGATGAAGCCCTAGCGGTTGGTGACAAGGATTTCCGCCGTCGATCCCAACAGCGGATTGATGAGATGCTGGTCGAGGCCAGCACCCTCATGTTGGTCAGCCATTCCCTTGGTGAGGTGCGTCGACAGTGCACTCGAGCGCTCTGGATCGAGGATGGTGAGCTCTTGGCCGATGGTCCGGTCGATGAGGTGGTCTCGGCCTACGAAAAGTCCTGACGGCTACGCTAGATCGGCCCCATCTTTGTCGACGATGTCGGTTCGATCAGGGATCTGATGCTGAGTTCAGCACTCAGCGCCAGCGTTGGACCACCGCCGAGAGGGCCCGGCTCCAAAACCCGGTGCCCCACGAGAGGTGGATCGTCAAGGTGGCGAGAAGTCGTTGATGCCAGCGTCCCCCGGATTGTCGAGCCGCTTCGCCAGCGCACAGCCCGAGATAGGCGGTGAGTGCGGCACGGCCAAGTCGTGGTCTGAGGAGGAGAGCTCCGCCCAGAACTGGGATCAGGGCAGCTGGAAGGAGCTGGCGCAGACGAAGCGAAGACGGACGTCGGCTGATCACTTCGGCTTTCCACCATCCGTACTCGAAGTACTGGCGAGCGAGGGCCTCAACGCTAGACCGAGGGCGATAGCTCACCGACAGCTGGGGATCAAACCAGATCGTGCCGCCGCCATCGCGCAGTCGGATGTTCAACTCATAGTCCTGGTTGCGTACCAACGACTCATCAAACCACCCAACCGCATCCCCGGCTGCTCGGTCAAACACGCCCAGATAGACCGTGTCGACCGGGCCGGCAACGCCGCCAACTCGGTAGGACGCACCACCGGTGCCGAGTCGCGAGGTCGTGACCGCAGCGACAGCATGCTCAAAGGGGGTGTCAGGATCGGGAACCTGGCAGCCACCAACATTGACTGCCCCGGTCTCGACCATCGTCTCAACCGCCCGGCGGATATAGCCCGCCGAGAGTTTGGCGTGTCCGTCCACCCTCACGATCACGTCGCTGGTGGTCGCTCCGATAGCGGCGTTCAATCCAGCTGGAGTCAATCCACGGGGATTGTTCACCACCGCGATTCGGGGATCGTTGGCGGCGAGTCGCGCTGCGATGGCCTCGGTGTCATCGTCGCTGGGAGCCACACCAAGAGCGATCTTCAGGGGTTGGGGATAGTCCTGGTCGAGGATCGATCCAATCGCCGATTCAAGATGATCAGCTTCGTTGCGAACCGGTAGGACAACCGCCACCGACGGCCAGCCATCGGCGTCGAGATCCCGGCCGTAGCATCCTGCTCGTTGCTCAGACACGACGCCGGATCACCACCCAGACGGTACGGAACAAGATCTGAATGTCGAGGATGAGGGACCAGTTGACCAGGTACTGGAGGTCATAGCCCAGCTTGAACCCGGGATCGGTGCTGTAGCGGCCATAGATCTGGGCCAAGCCGGTGATGCCTGGGGGAACTTCGTGGCGTCGGGCATATCCGGCCACATCCCGTTCGATGTGGTTGATCAGTTCGGGTCGTTCCGGGCGCGGCCCCACCAAGGACATCTCGCCCTTGAGGACATTCCAGAGCTGGGGAAGCTCATCGGCGCGAGTGGTTCTCATCCACCTCAGACCGCGAATGACTCGGTCATCGTTCTCTTTTGCGAGCTGGGGGCCATCCGATTCGGCTTCATGGACCATGGTGCGGAACTTGACCAGGGTGAATTCACAGTCGGATTGACCGACACGTTGTTGGCGGTAGAGCACCGATCGTCCAGCTCGGAGACGCACCCAAGCTCCGAGAAGTGCCATCACCGGGAGAGTGATCGGAGCGGTGGCGATCACCATCACCAGATCAAGGAATCTCTTGAGCCGGAGCTGGTGGGGCGCGATGGCGTGAGTTCTCATCCGGGTGAACGGAATGCCGGCGACCTCTCGCACCGCTTTGAGTCCCAGCAGGGTCTCTTGGGCGTTGACCTGCTGATGGACGCCAACATGGAGTTTGTCGATCGTGGTCAAGGGATCGGGGAAGGCTGACTCGAAGGCCCACAACTCGAGCAGAAGGACATCGGTTGGATCGGTGGCAAGGATCTTGTCGACCAGGTCCTCGATCCGGTCGACCACGCCAACCACCACCGTGTCGGGTTCGGCCTCGATATGGCCGAGGGTTTTGGCGACAGCGTTGGGGCCTCCGACAAGGATCACTCGAGATGGGCCTTGTCGTCGGTTGGCCATGATCCGGCTGATCGCCCGATTGATCGTGAGGGCCAAGGTGCCCACGATCAAGACGAGCACAAGATTCAGCCGAGGCATGAGATAGCGCTCGGTCAAGAGCGCGGCGATGGCATCGATCGATACCGCCACCGCGGTTGCCACCGCCACCCGCGGCATCCACGAACGATGGCCAAGACGGGGTTCTCGCTGGTAGAGGCCAGCAAAATAATTGATGATCAGGTGAACCGCGGTGGCGATGGTGAACCCCATCAGGTAGTGGCTCAGGGGATAGGTCGGCCAGTCCGAGCCAAACCGGATGAGGTTGAACACCACCATCATGCCAAAGAGAGCCAGGGCGTCGAGAACGAAGAGGAAGCGGAATCCTCGCCGCCACAGCCACTGGAGCAGTCGCATGCCGACGCGATGATCGGGTGCATCAGGGATCAGCTGGCCGTCACCTGTCGGTGCTGAAGGTGGCACTCGAGGATCCATCACCATCGTCGTCGATCGTAGGTGGGCGCTCGGCGGCTAGCCCTGTTCAAGCTGGCGAAGATGCCAGTGGTAGGCGCTGGAGACAATCTCATCGATTCCATACCGTGACTCCCACCCCATCCGAGCTCGGGCTCCTTGAGGATCAGCGAAGATGGTGACCGGATCGCCGGCACGGCGACCGACAACCCGATGGGGGACCGGTCGTCCGGCAACCCGCTCGATCGCTGAGAGCACCCCGAACACCGAGGTGCCCGTCCCCGTGCCGACATTGACGGCGCACGAGTCGCTGCCACCTTCGAGATAATTGAGTGCCTTCACGTGGGCATCGGCGAGATCGACCACATGGATGTAGTCGCGGATACAGGTGCCGTCTGGGGTGTCATAGTCGTCACCAAACACCTCGAGGACACGATCACCGGTGAGCAGGGCCCGAAGTGCCACCGGTATGAGGTTGAGAGCAAAGCTCCAGTCTTCACCGATTCGACTGTCGAAACTGGCGCCCGCGGCGTTGAAATACCGCAAACTCACCGATCGCAAGCCATAGATCTTGCCGTACCAGGACAGGATCTTTTCCACCATGGCCTTGGTTTCGGCGTAGACGCTCTCTGGGGCAATCGGCATGTCTTCACGAACCGGCGTTGATGGCGGATTGCCGTGAACTGAACACGATGACGAAAACACGAGCCGTTCAACACCGCTGGCCAGCAGAGCGTCAAAGAGACGAGCCGACCGAGCCACATTGTTGTCGAAGTACTTGGCTGGATGCTGCATCGACTCACCGACATTCTTGTACGCCGCGAAATGGACGACAGAGTCGATCTCGCGGTCGTGGCAGATCTGGGTGACCAGATCTCGATCACCGATATCGCCGACGATCAATTCGGCATCGATCACCGCCTGTCGGGTGCCCAACTCCAAGGAATCGAGGACAACCACCTCACGGCCCGCAGCCCGTAGGGCCCTGACCGTGTGGGATCCGATATATCCGGCACCGCCGGTGACAAGCGTTGTCATGCGGCTAAGAGTACTGGGTTGGATGCCGCTGTGGGGTTACCGCCAGGAGGGGTCTGGCGAGTCGGGATCGATCCCATAGTGGGCGATCGCATCCTCGACCACCGAGGGAGCGATCTCCCCGGTCTCGACCAGCCCGCTCAGGACAGCGACGATCACATGGGCAGCGTTGACCTCGAATCGGGCTCGCAAGGCCTCACGGGTGTCCGAACAGCCCATCCCATCGGTGCCCAGGGTGATATAGGGCCGACCATCGGGGATAAACCGGGAGATCTGATCGGGCACCGCTTTCATGAAGTCGGTCACCGCGACGATCGGTCCCGCCGAGTCGGCCAAGAGCTCGGTCACGATCGGGGTGGTCTTGGGGCGTGATGGATGGAGCCGGTTGTCGCGGTCGATCATGAGGGCCTGCTCGCGCAAGGCCTTATAGGAGGTTGCCGACCAGAGCTCAGCGGCCACGTCGTAGCGGTCGGCGAGTTCAGCCGCCGCCTCCGTCGCGGCCAAATGGCTGGTTCCCGAGAACAGGATGGTGGCCGATTTCGACGGTCCCGATGGAGCCTCGGCGTGGCGATACAGTCCCCGCACCGCGCCCTGGCGAATCTCATCGGCTCGCTCGGCAGGCAGGGCTGGCATCGGATAATTCTCGTTGTACAAGGTGAGGTAGTAGATCACATCGGGATCGAGATGTCCGCCGTTCTCGGTTGAATCCGGACCATACATGCGGCGGATGCCCGCCTGAACGATCGCTCCGACCTCATAGGCAAAGGCCGGGTCGTAGGCCCTCACCGCTGGCACGGTTGAGGCCAGGATCAGGCTGTGCCCATCCTGGTGCTGGAGTCCTTCGCCGAGCAAGGTCGTGCGTCCCGCGGTGGCGGCCATCAAGAACCCTCGCACCCTCTGATCGGTCGCTTGCCAGATCAGGTCGCCGATCCGCTGGAAGCCAAACATCGAATAGAAGGTGTAGAAGGGGATCATCGGCACGCCACGGGTGGCATACGCGCTTCCGGCAGCGATAAAGCTGGCCATCGAACCGGCCTCGGTGATGCCCTCTTCAAGAATCTGCCCATCGGAGTCTTCGCTGTAGGACAACAAGAGGGCGTGGTCGACCGGCTCATAGAGCTGTCCCTGGCTGGCATAGATTTCCAGCTCCCGGAAGAGGGCATCCATCCCAAAGGTGCGACCTTCATCGGGGATGATCGGCACCACCCGCTCGCCCGCTTGCGGGTCTCGACAGAGATTGCGCAGAAGCCGCGTGAACCCCATCGTGGTCGAGGCAGCAACCTCGCCGGAGCCGGCCCACATCTCGCCGTAGGCCTCATCGGCTGGCAGAGTGAGCGGGCGGGTCACCGTGGTGATCCGGCGGGGAATCGATCCGCCAAGCGCCCGGCGGCGTTCCATCATGTACTGATATTCGACCGAATCTTGCGCGGGGCGGAAGTAGGGTGTGCGATCAGCGCTCAGGAGTTCTTCGGGGATTTCGTCTTCGAGATGGAGCCGCCGGCGCAGATCAAGCATCTGTTTGGTGGTCATCTTCTTGATCGAGTGGGTCGAGTTGCGACCCTCAAAGCCCTCACCCAAGGTCCAGCCCTTGATCGTCTTGGCCAGGATCACCGTGGGGCGCCCGGTGCCGAGATTGTCAACGGCGGTCTTGTACGCGGCATAGAGCTTGCGGTAGTCGTGGCCGCCGCGAGGTAGCTTGCGCAATTGGTCATCGCTGAGATGGGCGACCATTTCCCTGAGCCGGGGATCGGGTCCAAAGAAGTGGTCCCGGATATAGTCGCCGTCTTCCACCGCGTAGCGCTGGAACTCGCCATCGACGGTGGTGTTCATCTTGTTGAGCAAGACCCCGTCGTGGTCGGCAGCCAGGAGATCATCCCAGCTCGATCCCCACACCACCTTGATCACATTCCATCCGGCCCCGCGGAAGACCGCTTCGAGCTCTTGGATGACCTTGCCATTGCCGCGAACTGGACCGTCGAGCCGTTGGAGGTTGCAGTTGACCACGAAGACGAGGTTGTCGAGCCGTTCCCGAGCGGCCAGGGAGATCGCGCCCAAGGTTTCGGGTTCATCGGTCTCACCATCGCCGAGGAAGGCCCACACCCGGCTATTGGAGGTGTCGTCGATCTTGCGGTTCATCAGATAGCGGTTGAAACGGGCGTGGTAGAGCGCCGAGATTGGGCCCAGACCCATCGAAACGGTGGGAAACTCCCAGAAGTCAGGCATCAGGCGGGGATGGGGATAGCTCGACAGTCCTCGCGGGAACCGCCCGGTTTCTCGCCGGAAGTGGTCGAGATCATCCTCGGTGAGTCGTCCCTCCAAGAAGGCTCGGGCATAGATGCCCGGCGCCGCGTGGCCCTGGATATAGACATGGTCGCCTCGGCCGTCAGCTTCCTTGCCTCGGAAGAAGTGGTTGAACCCGATCTCATACAGCGAGGCCGAGCTCGCAAAGGTCGAGAGGTGGCCGCCGATCCCGTCAGCGATCTTGTTGGCGTTGACCACCATCATCGCGGCATTCCAGCGCACATATCGGCGAATCCGTCGCTCGATGTCTTCATCGCCAGGGAACCAGGGCTCCGATTCGCGAGGAATGGTGTTGATATAGGGCGTGCTGACCGTGGTCGGGAAACTGACTTGAGACGAACTGGCCCGATCGAGGAGCTTGGTCAAGAGAAAGCGAGCTCGCGAGGTGCCATGGGTCTCGATGATCGCATCGAGAGAATCAAGCCATTCTTGGGTTTCACCGGGATCGGAGTCGGGGAGCTGATGAACAAATCCGCTGAAGGGCATGGTGCACTGTGTATCGGGTTCTCGGCCAGTATTGACTCTCGTGGGGCAAAGAGGTTCCGAAGAGGAGATGTCTCCTACACTTCACAGCGTGATTACGGTCTTCACCGATGGAGCATGTTCGGGCAATCCCGGCCCGGGAGGATGGGCGTGGGCAGTCGCGTCGAGCGGCGAACCCTGTGGATCTGGTGGTGCGAAGAACACCACCAATCAGCGGATGGAACTGACCGCGGTCCTCGAAGCCCTCAAGGCGCTCGGTGCCGGCAGCGAAGCTGGGCCGATCGAGGTGGTGTCGGACTCAACCTATGTCGTCAACTGTTTTCGGGATGAGTGGTGGGTCGGCTGGCAACGACGAGGATGGAAGAACTCCAAGAAACAGCCGGTGGCCAATGCTGATCTCTGGAAGCCGCTGATCGAGATGGTCAATGCTGGCACGGTGCGTTTTCGCTGGGTCAAGGGCCATTCCGGTGATCCGATGAACGATCTGGTCGACCAGATGGCAGTGGCGGCGATCCCCGCCCGATAGGGCAGCGGTGGTTCCGATCAGGTGGTGTAGTCGGCGTTGATCCTCACATAGCCATCGGTGAGATCACACCCCCACACCCGAGCTTCGCCATCACCGATCTCGAGGGACACATGGATCACGACAGTATCGGTCGCCATATAGTCGCTGAGCTGGGCTAATTCAGTGTCGTCGAGGAGTTGGGGATAGACCTCGGTCGTGCCGAAGCGGATGATCACTCGATCGGGGTCGATATCGGTCTGATCGCTGCACTTGCCGATCGCCATCGCCACCCGTCCCCAGTTGGGATCAGCCCCATGAACCGCGGTCTTGACCAGGGGAGAGTTAACGATCGACTTAGCCACCAACTTGGCTTGGGCGTCGTCGCGGGCGCCGTCAACATGGACTTCGATCAGGGTTTCGGCACCTTCTCCATCGCGGGCGATCATGATGGCCAGCTCTTGGCTGACCGCGGTGAGCGCCATCGTGAGGGCATCGAGAGGTACCGGTCCGGCGGCTCCACTAGCCATCACCACCGCGGTGTCGCTGGTCGAGGTATCGGTGTCGATGCTGACACTATTGAAGGTCGTCTCGACAGCATCGTGCCAGGCGTGGGCGAGATCGTCGGGTTCAACCTCAGCATCGGTCAGGACGACAGCGATCATGGTGGCCATGTCAGGCTCGATCATGCCGACCCCTTTGGCGATGCCGACCACCCGGGCATCGGTGCCCTCGATCGAGGATTCGGCCACCTTGGGGACTGTGTCGGTGGTCATCATCGCCCGAGCAGCCGGGATGGCATGTCGTCCAGTCAAGACCGCTGGCATGGTGGCGAGCCCGCGTCGTATCCGATCCATCGGATAGGTCCGCCCGATCACCCCGGTGGAGGCCACCACGATGTCATCGGGATCGGCAACCAGACGCTCGGCCACCAGGTCAGCCAATTCGGTAGCGTCGCGGGTCCCGATTTCGCCGGTGGCCACATTGGCGTTCTTCGAGATCACCACCATGGCCTGGGCATAGCCGTCAGCCAGATGGGAGCGACTGATCGTGACGCTCGGCCCAGCGAACCGGCTCTGGGTAAACATCCCCGCGGTCGGCACCGGCCGGTCAGCAGCGATCACCACACAGTCATCGCTGTTATCCCGAATGCCGAGATTGGTGACAAAGGCGTGAAATCCGATCGGGAGCGTGACCTGGTCGTTGGAGAGTGTGGGATGGGAATTCATCGGATCACCGCGCCGAGCGCATCGGCAAGATTGGGATGGTGGTAATCGAAGCCGTCCTCGCTCAGTCGGCTGGACACCACTCGTTGGCTATCGAACAAGAGTGAGTTGGCCATCTCGGTACCCAGGAGGAGACGTGGGGCGAAGGCCGGTACCGGGATCGCTGAAGGGCGAGACAAGGCGCTCCCGAGTTCGGCAGCGAACTCAGCGTTGCGAACCGGGTGAGGAGCGGTCAGGTTGACCGGTCCGGTCATCGAACTGGTGAGGAGATGTTGGATCGCTCGGACCTCATCGTCGAGCGAGATCCAGCTCATCCATTGGTGTCCATCGCCGACGCGGCCTCCCAGACCGAGCCGGAAGATCGGCAGGAGTTTGGCCAGTGCGCCACCGTGATCGGTGAGGACGATGCCGGTGCGCAGGTGGACCACCGAGACCCCGGCATCGGTGGCTGGAGCGGTTGCTGACTCCCAGGCATCGCATACCTCAGCGAGGAATCCTTGACCGCGATCGGATGTTTCGGTGAGTTCTTCATCACCCCGGTTGCCGTAGAACCCGATCGCTGAGGCGCTCACCAGGCGTCGGGGATGGCCATCGTCGAGTTCGGCCAAGCAGCGAGCGATCAGGCTGGTGCCCTGAACGCGGCTATCGCGGATCACCGTCTTGTAGCGGTTGTTCCAGCGTCGATCGCCGATGCCGGCACCAGCGAGATGGACGACTGCATCAAAGGGAACCAGTGCTGTCGCATCGAGTATCCCCGCACCGGGATCCCATTCGATTTCATCGGGTCCCGGCGATCGGCGTACCAGGGATACCACTCGGTGACCATCGCGTCGCAGGGCAGACGACAGAACCGAGCCGATCAGGCCACCGCTGCCGGTGAGTGCAATTTCCATCACCGCCCAATCTAGTTCTGCGACCGAATCGGGAACAGGGTGATCAGCACTGCCGAGATACCCGGTTGGCGGGAAAGCAGGATGAGTTCAAGCTCGTTCTCATGTTTTGCTCGCATCCGGCATCTTGGGGCGCTACCGTCACACGACGTGAGTGAATCGTTTGATCTCGTTGTTATCGGGGGCGGACCAGGAGGATACTCAGCAGCGCTGTATGGCGCTTCTGCGGGCCTCAACGTTGCCCTTGTCGAAAAAGACGCCCTTGGAGGGACCTGTCTCAATCGGGGGTGTATTCCCGCCAAGACCTTCCTGGAAACCGCGTCGGTCAAGCGCCATGTGGCCCACAGCGCTGACTACGGCATCCAGTCCAGCGAACCGGTGGTCGATTTCGCTGTCACCCAGGCTCGCAAACAGAAGATCGTTGCCGGCCTTGTCGGCGGTATCGGAGCCATGTGCAAGCAGCGCAAGGTTGAGGTCTTCAACGGGGTGGGATCGTTGGGTGCCAACCGTCAGGTCAGCATCGCGCTCGCTGACGGCACCTCGACCACGATCACCGGAACCCACGTGATTCTGGCGTCGGGATCGGCTCCTCGCATGATTCCGGGCTTCGAGATCGGTGGATCGATCATGACCAGCGATCAGGTCCTTGACCTTGACTATGTGCCCGAGAAGATAGTGGTCATCGGTGGCGGGGTGATCGGATGCGAATTCGCTTCCACCTTTGCTGACTTGGGTGCCCAGGTGACGATCCTCGAAGGCTTGCCCAAGATCCTTCCCGGCGTTGATGCCGACATGGTGCGTTTCGTTGAGCGCAGTTTCAAGAAAAAGAAGATCAAGATCCGCACCGGTGTGATGGTGGTTGGCCATCGTCCCAATGACGATGGCGGGACAGTTGTTGAGCTGTCCGATGGCGACCTGATCGATGCTGATGTGTGCGTTGTCTCGGTCGGCCGACGTCCTGTCGTCGACGAGCTCGGGCTGGAGGGCACGGCGGTCAGGGTCACCGAGGGTGGCCACATCGTTGCCGATGAGTTCTGCCAGACCGGTGAACCCGGCGTCTACGCCATCGGCGACGTGATCGACACCCCCCAGCTCGCCCATGTCGGCTATGCCGAAGCGGTCATGGTCGTCAAGCACCTTCTTGGCGAAGAGCCCTCGGCAATCGCCTACGACCGTGTGCCGTGGGCGATCTATTGCCATCCCGAAGTCGCCTGGGCTGGCCTCAGCGAAGAAGCCTGCAAGGAAGCCGGTATCGATGTGGTCGTGGCCAAGCATCGCTTCAAGGTCAATAGCCGGGCCCAAATCGTTGGTGAGACCGACGGCATGGTCAAGGTGGTCGCTCGTAAGGAAGCCGACGGCAAGGCTGGCCAGGTGCTTGGGGTCCATATGGTTGGCCCCTGGGTGACCGAACAATTGTCTGGTGGCTATCTGGCGGTCAACTGGGAGGCCACCGTCGACGAGGTTGCTGAGTTCATCCAGCCTCACCCCAGTTTGTCCGAGCTCTTCGGTGAGACCATGCTGTCGCTCACCGGACGGAGCTTTAACGGCTGAACCTGGCATAAGAGACCTGACAAGGAGAAGACAACAAGATGGCTGATATCACCCTTCCTCAACTTGGTGAAACCGTCACTGAGGGCACCCTGACCCAGTGGTTCAAGCAGGTCGGTGATGCAGTCGCCGTCGATGAGCCGCTCTTTGAGGTCTCTACCGACAAGGTTGACACCGAAGTGCCGTCGCCGGTCGCTGGTGTGGTGTCCGAGCTCAGAGTGGCCGAGGGCGATGTGATCGAGGTGGGCGCAGTGGTTGCTGTCGTCGACGACGGTGCCGCCCCAGCAGCGGCTCCGTCAGCTCCGGCGGCTGAGCCAGCGCCTGCTCCTGATCCGGCTCCCGCCCCAGCTCCTGCACCTGAGCCAGCACCGGCCCCTGCGCCAGCTCCCGCACCTGAGCCGGCTCCTGCGCCTGCTCCTGATCCGGCTCCCATGGTGACCGGTAGCGACAACCGTCTGCTCTCACCGGTCGTTCGACGCCTGATCAACGATCACCGCATCGATCCTGACCAGATCCCTGGAAGTGGTCCCGGTGGACGGATCACCCGCGACGATGTGATGGACTATCTCGACGCCCACCCCTCGCCAGCTGCAACAACAGCACCAGCACCTGCTGTGTCGGCTCCGGCAGCTCCGGCGGTTTCCTCGCCGAGTCGAGACATCGCTCCACCCCCAGTGGTGGTGCCTCGCGGTAGTGATGAGATCATCCCCCTCACCAAGGTTCGCAAGCTCACCGGCGACCATATGGTGATGAGCAAGGCAACCTCGCCCCACGCGTTCAGCGTGGTCGAGGTCGACTTCGCTGGGGTTGATCGGGTTCGATCAGCGATCAAGGCCGACTTCAAGGCCAACGAGGGCTTCAGCCTGACCTATCTTCCCTTCATCGCTCGGGCCCTCATCGATGCCTTGGCTGAGTTCCCCCACCTGAACGCCAGCGTGACCGCTGATGACCTGGTGGTCCACCGCAACATCGATCTGGCGATCGCTGTTGACCTGAACTATGAGGGCTTGCTGGCGCCGGTGATTCGTTCTGCCGAGTCCAAGCGGATGATTGCCATCGCTCGAGAGATCAGCGATCTTGCCCATCGGGCTCGCCAGCGTCAGCTCACGCCCGACGAGGTCCAGGGCGGCACGTTCACCATCTCCAACAATGGTTCTGCCGGGTCGGTGCTCACGATGCCGATCATCAACCAACCCCAGGTGGCGATCTTGTCGACCGACGCGATCGTGCGCCGTCCGGTGGTGGTCAACCATGATGGGGCCGAAGCAATCGCCATCCATCCGGTTGGCAATCTGGCGATGAGCTGGGACCATCGAGCCTTCGATGGTGCCTACGCTGCCGAATTCCTGCGCCGGGTGAAGGAGATCATCGAGGGCCGCGACTGGAGCGCTGAGATCGGATGATCACAGCGTCCGATCAGGAGGTTCTCCACCTCCGGTGGTTGGGGCGCGTCCCCTACGAGGAAGGGCTTGCTGTTCAGCGCAGTCTCTTCAGCCACGGGACCGGGAACCATCTCCTCCTGCTCGAACACGACCATGTCTTTACCTATGGTCGTCACGCTGACCTTGACACCAACCTGCGCTGTGACCCCGACGCGGTGGGAGCCCAGCTGGTGGCGGTCGATCGGGGTGGTGACATCACCTATCACGGGCCTGGTCAGCTGGTTGGCTATCCGATCGTCTCCCTGGCTGACGGCAAGCGTTCGCTCGATCATGTTCGGGCGGTCGAGCAGGTGGTCATCGATGCCCTGGTCGACCTCGGGGTGCCATCGCCGGGGAGACTTGATGATTTTCCTGGCGTGTGGGTGGGCACCGATGGGCCCGAACCTCGCAAGATCGCCTCGATCGGCGTTCGGCTGTCCCGAGGTCGCACCATGCACGGGTTTGGGCTCAATGTCTCCACCGATATGACCTGGATGCGTGACCACATCATCGCCTGTGGCATCGCTGATCGTCCGGTCACCTCGATTCATGAGGAAGGCATCGAGGCCACGATGGCTGAGGTTGTCAACCTGATCGCTGTCCACGCCGCCAAACGATGGGGGCGGATCGAGCGTCAAGATGTTGCCTGGAGGATGACCCCGACCGATCTCGCGCCATTTTCGCGTGGCGCTGGGCCCGGTGAAGCGGTCGTGTTCCGGCCTCGCTCGCATCGTCGGCTTGAAGCGGCCGGGGTGACCGATGGTTTCGCTGTCGAAACCCGCAAACCCGATTGGCTACGTCCTCGGGTCAAATTGCGTCCTGAGGTCACCTCGCTGGGAAAGACTATGCGCGAACTCGACCTGGTGACCGTGTGCGAAGACGCTGGTTGCCCCAATCGATCAGAATGCTGGTCAGCGGGGACTGCGACCTTCATGGTGCTGGGGGAGCGGTGTACCCGAGCCTGTGGATTCTGTTTGGTTGATACCCGCAAACCTCTTGCTCCCGATCCCGATGAACCGCGACGGGTGGCCGAGGCGGTCAATCGTCTCCATTTGGGATACGCCGTCTTGACCATGGTGTCGCGCGACGATCTTGATGATGGTGGGATGGCCCATGTGGCTGACTGTGTCACCGCGATTCGAACCGGTCGGCCAAACACCGCGGTTGAAACCTTGATCTCTGACGCTGGTGGTAACCGCGACGCTCTCGATCGTCTCTTTGCTGTCCGGCCGGATGTGATCAATCACAATGTCGAAACCGTGCCTCGCCTCCAGCGGGCGGTGCGTCCCTCGGCTAACTATGCCCGCAGTCTGTCGGTGCTCGCGTGGGCCAAAGAAGCTGGTCTGGTGACCAAGACCAGTGTGATGGTCGGGCTTGGCGAAACCGATGCCGAGATCAAGGGTGTGCTGGCTGATCTGGCTGATCTCGGGTGTGACATCGTGACCATCGGTCACTATCTGCGCCCCACCTCTCACCATCTTCCGATTGCTCGATGGGTTGAACCCGAGGAGTTTTCCGCTTGGAAACGATGGGGTGAAGCCCGGGGCATTCCCCATATCGAAGCCAGTCCCTTGACCCGATCGAGTTACCACGCTGGCGATGCCATGGCTCATGTGGCCCAGGTCTCTATCGGAGGACATCGCACGCCAGCTACATCAGGTCAGCGTTAGTGACCCGAACCCCACATGGGAGGGTCGTGTAACAATCGTGGAACACTTCCCGAGTTGACGCGTCTGGTCTGGTACAACATCTACAAGGCGTGAACGCCGTCCGATCTCATTCATAAGGAGAAGACACATCATGAAAAATCTGATTCAGGAATTTAAGGACTTCATCAACAAGGGTGATCTGGTCACGATCGCGGTTGGTTTGATTCTGGCCTTGGCCTTCAAGGACGTCATCGACAAGCTGATCGAGGGCATCATCAATCCGATCATCGCCATGATCGTCGGCGAGTCAAATCTGACCGGCCTTGGTTTCACCATCCGTGACAGCTTCTTCAGCATCGGCATGGTTATCGATGCCATCATCACCTTCCTCGCCGTTGCGGCGGTCTTGTTCGCCATTGTCAAGGCCTACAACGAGATGAAGAAGAAGGACGATGCTCCTGCTGGGCCGAGCGAGATGGATGTGCTCAAGGAGATCCGCGACGAACTCCGCAAGCGCTGATCATCAGGGTGTGAATCTCGCCTGAGGCGGGTTCACTCTTATCCCATGATCTTGAAGCGACGAGCCAGAGCCACCGTGCTCTGGCTCGTTGTCGCGCTGGGGGCGTGTTCGTCGGCCTCCAATCTGGTCGGCCCATCGGAACCCACCAATGTCACCGTGGCCATCGGCCAACGACCGGCCCCACTGAGCGATCCTGATGCCACCGTGCCCTCGCCGCCCACCACCGTGGCGCCGGTTGATGCATCGATTCCGATCGGAGCGATCGCTGGCGGTAACCAACTGGTGATCATCGGTGACGAGGTTGCCTGGTCTGCCTCAGCCCGAGGTCGTGGCAATGGGTGTCGTCAGCTGGTGCCCCAAGGATGGGCAGTCGAGTTTGCTACGGAACCGGGACGGGCAGTGTCGTTCGCTCATCAGGTGATGGCCGACCCCCGTCATCGCCCCGGCCAGGTTGATGTGGTCGTCGTGATGCTCGGGCATCGAGTGATTGGCTCGCTCGATCAGTTCGAATCAGAACTCGCCCAGTTCGTGATCAAGCATGCTGACCTCCCGGTCATCTTGGTCACCCTGGCTGGAACCTCCTCAGAAGCCGATCTTGATGCAGTCAATGCAGCGATTCGCCAAGTGGGCAACGACTACTCCAACGCGGTGGTCGTCGACTGGGCTGCTCTGGTCGACGACCAGGGCTGGCTCGACGATGGTGGCCCACGTCTGACCCGGAGTGGAAGCACCGCCCTGATCACCTCATTGGCTGAGGTTCTCGGTGAAGCGCCGATCGACTCCGAGGGTGTGTGTGTCGACGAGATCTTTGTCGATGATTCCGAAATCGTGCTCTAAGTCGGTCATCTCGCCGCGGCGTGGCCACTGAGGTTCCGGACACAAAAGACGCTCAGAGCGACCCCTTCGCCTCAACCCCTCCTAGCCTCGTCCGGGTGCTTCGCGCTCAGGGTCTTTCGGTAGAAGTCGGCGGTCAAGTCGTCGTCAGTGACGCGACCTTTACCGTGATGCCGCGCGACAAGGTGGGCATCGTCGGCCGCAATGGGGCTGGGAAGACCTCGCTCTTTCGGGTGCTCGGTGGCGATGATGAACCGATTGCCGGTCAGGTGATCCGTCAGGGGCGACTGGGCTATCTCTCCCAAGATCCCAAGATCAGGGCTGGGGGTGAAACCCGCCGGGCGATCGACCACATCTTGTCGGGACGCGAGGTCGACTCGAGCAAGGCCCGTATCGAACGCTTGCGGGCCAAGATGGACGAGGACCCGAGCGAGCGCAATGTCGAACGCTACACCCGAGCTCTGGAACGCTTCCGCATGGAGGGTGGCTATGCCGCCAACGCTGAAGCCCGCTCAATCGCCGCTGGACTGGGGATTGGCGAAGACCGTGTCGAGCTCGATATCGAGGTCTTGTCGGGAGGGGAGAGGAGACGGGTCGAACTGGCTCGCATCCTTTTTGCGGGAAGCGACATCTTGTGTTTGGACGAGCCGACCAACCACCTCGACCTCGATGCCAAGAATTGGTTGATGGGGTTCTTAGCCCAATACCGCGGTGCCCTGATCGTGATCAGTCACGACCTTGAACTTCTCGATGAATCGATCACCAGGGTCCTCCATCTCGATCGTCCTACCGAGACTTCGATCGGGCGGATCGATGAGTACACCGGGACCTATAGCCAATATCTCACCGCCCGGGCCGAAGATGAACGGCGACGAGCCAAACAAGCTGCTCACCAAGCCAAAGAGATCGCCCGACTCCAGGGTGTCGTCGACCGGTTTGGGGCCAAGGCAACCAAGGCCTCGATGGCCCATTCGATCGAGCGGCGGATCGAACGCATCAAGGCCGACCAGGTTCACGCGCCAACCCAGTCCGCCTCGATCGCAATCCGGTTCCCCGATCCTCCATCGTGTGGTCGCACGGTGATCGAAGCTGCCGGGTTGTGCAAGGGCTATGGCGGTCCGCCGGTGTTCGAAGACATCGGCTTTGACCTCGGTCGTGGTGAGCGGCTCTTGATTCTGGGTCTTAACGGGGCGGGGAAAACCTCGCTCTTGCGGATCCTTGCCGGTCAGACCGATGCTGACATCGGCTTTTTCGAGTTCGGACACCAGGTCACCGCGGGCTACTTCGCCCAGGAGCACGATCTCATCGCGCCCGACCTCTCCTTGCTGGACAATCTTCGAGATTCTGTGCCATCGACGGTGACCTTGACCGAGACCGAGCTGAGAGGTCTGTTGGGCATGTTCGGGCTCTCCGCTGACAAGGTGTTTCAAGATGCTGGCACGCTGTCGGGAGGAGAAAAGACCAAGCTCGCGCTGGCCATGCTGATGACCGGCCGTAACAACCTGCTTCTCCTCGATGAGCCGACCAACAACCTTGATCCAGCGTCGCGCACCGCAGTGGCCGATGCCCTGTCGGGATGGCCAGGATCGATCATCTTCGTCAGCCACGACATCGAATTTGTCGACCAGCTCAACCCGACCAAGGTCCTCCTGATGCCCGATGGTGATGTCGACTATTTCGATGACGATTGGCTCGACCTGGTCGCCTTGTCCTGAGATCTTGCTGGCTCAGGTCGACGCGACGATGGCCCACGTCGGTGGGCCATCGTGTCATCTACGGGGAGAGATCAGCACTATGTCGATGGTGCAATACCCAGCTCGACCGCTCGAGCGGCAGCATCAGCGCTGACCTGGGCGAAGAAATCGTTGCCCTTGTCATCGACCACGATGAAGGCTGGGAAGTCTTCCACCTCGATCTTCCAGATCGCTTCCATCCCCAACTCGGGATATTCAAGACACTCAACTGCCTTGATGTTGTCGAGGGCCAGACGAGCAGCTGGACCACCGATCGAGCCGAGATAGAAACCGCCATGAGCATGGCAGGCATCGGTGACCTGTTGGGACCGGTTGCCCTTGGCCAGCATGATCATCGACCCGCCAGCAGCCTGGAACTGGTCGACATAGGAGTCCATCCGTCCCGCCGTGGTCGGGCCGAACGATCCCGATGCGTACCCGTCTGGTGTTTTGGCGGGACCCGCATAGTAGATGCAGTGGTCCTTGAGGTATTGGGGCATCTCTTCGCCAGCGTCAAGGCGTTCTTTGATCTTGGCGTGGGCGATATCGCGACCCACCACGATCGGCCCGGTCAACATGACCCGAGTACGGATCGGATACTTCGACAATTCGGCCCGGATCTCGTCCATCGGCCGATTGAGGTCGATCTTGACCACCTCGGTGTCATCGAGATCGCTCTCGGTGACCTCGGGCAGATACTGGGCTGGATCGTGTTCGAGCTGCTCGATGAAGATCCCCTTGGAGGTGATCTTGGCTTTGATCTGGCGGTCGGCAGAACACGAGACCGCGATCGCCACCGGACAGCTGGCCCCATGACGAGGCAGGCGGATCACCCGGACATCGTGGCAGTAGTACTTGCCGCCAAACTGGGCACCGATCCCGGTGGTCTGGGCCAGCTTGAGGACCTGTTCTTCAACCTCAAGATCGCGGAATCCATTCCCTCGCGGCGACCCTTCGGTGGGGAGCTCATCGAGATAGCGGGCGCTGGCCAGCTTGGCGGTTTCCAGCGCGAACTCAGCTGAGGTGCCACCGATGGCGATTCCCAGGTGGTAGGGCGGACAGGCTGCAGTGCCGAGAATCTGGATCTTCTCATAGAGCCAGGGCAGCAGGGTGGCTTCGTTGAGAAGGGCCTTGGTCTCCTGGAAGAGATAGCTCTTGTTGGCCGATCCGCCACCTTTGGCCATGAACAAGAATTTGTAGGCATCACCATCGGTGGCCGAAATCTTGATCTCACCGGGCAGGTTGTTGCCGGTATTGGTCTCTTCGTACATCGTCAGCGGCGCCATCTGGCTATAGCGCAGATTGCTCTTGAGATAGGTGTTCTGGATGCCCCGAGCGATCGCTTCTTCATCACCGCCACCG